>Ga0315289_10002361_pt1 | contig 28981 bp, 17 predicted proteins | sample YL17G11_40_MG_FD_203452 | JGI IMG/M metagenome (GOLD analysis project Ga0315289, IMG submission 203452) | Sediment microbial communities from Yellowstone Lake, YNP, Wyoming, USA - YL17G11_40 | ecosystem: Environmental > Aquatic > Freshwater > Lake > Sediment | place: USA: Wyoming | collected... | reverse complement strand
GCCTTGCCGGTGAGGATTTCCTTCCGCCAGGGGTTCTCGCCGAGCCGCTTCTGGTAGGGCTGGATCTTCTCGTCGAAGGTCTTGACGCCCCCGTAGACCTTGACCAGTTGGGTGACTTCGTCGTTGATGGCAAGGATGTCGCCGCCGGCCTCAGACTCCTTGAGGGCGCCGATCTCCTTTTCCCACTGGGCGTCGATGTACCGCAGCATGGCGGCGACCTCAGCGTCGTCGCCTTTGACGCCCTTGAGGCCCACGTAGGCCGTTTGGTAGCTCTTGCCCACGATCGCGAATGATCCCAAAACTCGAACGGACGTGCGGGCCATGCTTGTGAGGCCGAGCCAGGGCGCGATGGACAGTCTGCAATGATGAACAGGTGTGTGCCTCCACACCGAGGCCGCCTGATTGGCGCCTGCTGCGCATAGAGCCCCGCGATCTCGCCCCCCCACCAGCCCTGCCTACGCCGCACGATAGTAGTAACGAAGCAGCCCACCCAGGCGCTCACGGCACCGGATCTCCCCATCGGCCTTCCCGACAGACTCCCCTGGCTGAATCAGTTGATTGCCCAAGCCCTGATGATTCCGCTCTCCGTGGTAATGAGCAATGAACTGCTCCACGGCACGCCGCAACTGGCTCTCGCCGAAGAAGATCATCTTGGCCAAGCACTCGGCCTTGATGGATCTCACGAAGCGCTCCGCGTGGGGACTCAGATTCGGACTTCTGGGCGGCAGCTTGATCGTCTTCACGCCGGCCGCCTTGAGGATCGCGATGAACTCCTTCGTGAACAGCGGGCTGCGGTCGTGGGTCAGGTATCTCTTGTCCCGTAGGAACCCGTCGAACGCGTCCGTCAGGTTCCGCGCCACCTGCGCCATCCATCGCCCATCCGGCTCCGGTACGATCCCGGCGATCTCGACACGTCTGGTGCATTGCTCGATCACAAAGAGAACGTGGTGGCGCACCAGTCCTCGTAACGTCATCACCTCGATGGTGAAGAAGTCCGTCGCCGCCAGAACGTCCCAGTGCAACTCCAGGAAGGTCGCCCATGACATGCCTTTGTGGCGCTGGGGCGCCGGCTCGATGCCATGGGCCTTCAGGATCCGGGCAATCGTGGATCGGCTGACCGTGCGGCCGAGATTCTGCAGCGCCCCCTGGAGGCGGCAATAGCCCCAGGCGGCGTTCTGTTTGGCAAAGCGAACCACCAGTTCCTGGATCGACTCCTGCACTCGCGGTCTGCCTGGCCCGCGCTTGGCGCTGCCGTCGTACTTCTTCGCGATCAGAGTCCGAGTAGAGTAGGCGTGCAGCGCCTTACCCCCTTGCGGGGGCAGGTCTCTGCACGCCTCTCTCCGAACCGGACGTGCAAGTTTCCAAGCATCCGGCTCTCCGTGCGTGGTGGATGAGGTCACGGTTGGTTGCCCAACGGCTCCAACGATACAGCTTGCGTTGCATGTTGAGGATAAACCCGATATTCACCGGGCCGGACGAACCTTCCTCCTGCCTGCATGCCGTACCCACTGCCTCCCTTCGCCTTGTGGACGGCTTTCCCGCCCTCGGACTACTACGGAGGCTCCGCCCCTCATTGCGACGGTCGCCAGTCGCCTTGGCCACCCCGCGAAGGGGAGCCGCAGTGAGGTTCTCAGGTTCCGACGGATTCCTCTTGCCTGCTTTAGGACCGGACTCTACCCCGTGCGGATTCTGGCGCTTGGACATCACAGTTCCACCCAAACGCTGAGCCGTAACTCCCCGGTTCCCAACTGGAAAAAGGGAACCAGCGCTCCGCCGGCCATGTGGCCGCACCTCTCACTTCCGAATTGCCGAGGTGTTCTGCTCTCTACCGGGGCGTCAACCATCCGTTCACTTTCGTTGTCCATGACAGGCTCGCTTGCCGGACGAATCGAGGCCCCGGAAGTTGCCTCTTCCCCGGCTTCACCGAGTCTGCTCATTCTTGGCCTCGCCGCAGGCACGCGACGTCGCCGCATCGGTTGCTTATCCCGCCGCGCTGTGCCGCGTCGGGTGCGGGGTCTTCCACCCCGCAAAGAATCCGTCAGCTTACGGCGGCTATCCCAGCCGCATCCCTGACGCACTACCAGCAAAGCAGTGTCTCTGGCGTCACAAGCGTGCAGATTTCCCCAAGCACCTTGCGGCCCAAGGCCTTGCCCTTGGCGGCCAGGCGCCGGCGCTGGTCGTCGGTGAACCGGATCCGCTTGCCCTTGAACTGCTCGCGGAGAACGCGGTTCTCTTCGCGCAAGTACGCGACGATGTCCTGCTGTTGTTGATTCAGCCAACCGGCCAGCGCCACCAAGATGAACTGCCATGTTTGGAAGACCATGGGCGGCATTCTACCGTCTCATCTGTCGCCACGGCAGGCCAAATCGACCCCGCCGGGACCACGACAAACTGCCTGCTGCCAAGGAACTTGCGCCAAGGCTGAGTATTGGGACCATACGCGGCTTGGGCTGGCGGATCATGTACTTGCCCACCGTGGACTCGGCAACGTTGTGGCCCAGAAGCGTCAGTTCTGATTGGATCCGTGGGGCGCCCCAAGTGTCGTTCTCCCGGCACATGCGGCGGATCAGGTCGCGGATATCACGATCCACTCTTGGTCGACCGGGCTTCTTCCGGGACTTCCATCGCCAGTAGAGCTTGAAGCCCTGGCGATGCCAGCGCGCCACGGTGTCAGGCTGTACGACCGCCCGCAAGCCCGAGGGGTAGCCGCAAAATCAGATTTCCTATCAGTGATATCAAGGCCCCTCGGTCCACCCGGAGAGCATGAAAACACAAGAGCTTACAGTTCCCCGAGCCATATCGGGGCCTTCTACTCTGAAAGCAGTTAATTGAACCTAAGACGCATGTCTTGGATAATGTTCACCGATTCGCGGCTCGGCGCGGTCACCATCAGAGTTGCCGTCCCCGCCGTGTGGAGTTGACGCGTGAGCGCCAGGGAAGACATACTGCGGGCCGTGCGGTTCGAGAGCCCGGAAACCATCCCGATGCACTTCCACATCAACGCGGCGTGCTGGCAGCGCTATCCCCAGGATGCCTTACAGGAGTTGATGGCCTCACATCCGATGCTGTTTCCGGGCTTTACGCCATCGGCCAGGCCGATCGTCCCCGACTTCGCCTGCAACGCCCGCGCGGAGAGCCCCTACACCGACAGTTGGGGCTGCGTGTGGCAGACGACGGAGGACGGCATCGTCGGGACGGTGACGGGGCATCCTCTGGTGGATTGGGGGGCATTCGACGAGTTCCGCGCCGCCGCCCCAGACCCATCCAAGTGCGACGGCTTGTGCGGCATCGACTGGGACGCGACGGGTCAGCGCCTGGCCCGGGCTCGGGCCGAGGGACGCCTGGCGACGGGAGGACTGCCCCACGGGCACACGTTCCTCAGGCTATGCGACATTCGCGGATACGAAGGCCTCCTGTTTGACATGGCCGACGGGGAATCGCGCCTGACCGAGTTGGTCGGCCTTGTCGAGCGGTTTAATCTGGAGATTGTTCGCCGCTACATCGAGGCCGGTGCCGAGTACATATACTACGCCGAGGACCTGGGCATGCAGGTGGGGCCCATGCTCTCGCCGGCGCACTTCGGCACATACATCAAGCCCGTCTACCAACGGATGATGACCCCCGCCCGACAGGCCGGCTGCATCGTACACATGCACTCCGACGGCGACATTCGCCTGTTGGTCGAGGATCTCATCGACGGCGGGGTCGACGTGCTCAACTTGCAGGACCTCGTCAACGGGATCGATTGGATAGCCGCGAATCTCCGCGGCCGCGTCTGTATCGAACTGGACGTGGACCGCCAGCACATCACGCCGTTCGCCCCGGCTGAGCAGGTCGACTCGCTGATCCGCACGGAAGTGGCCTCGCTCGGCAGCCGCGAGGGCGGGCTGATGATGATCTACGGCCTGTATCCGGGCGTGCCGCTGGCGAACGTCAAGGCCCTCATGGACGCGATGGAAACCTACGCGACGTACTACTCGTGACGGCTGTTGTGACGGCTGTGATCGTCGCGAAGCAAGAGAGAGGATAGACGATGTCTCAACGAAAGCTCGGTGTTCTCGTCCACGGGGCGGGATGGGTTTCAACGCAGCATATCGCGGCGTTCACCCGGAACGCGCACACGAAGGTCGTCGCCATCTCCGACCTTAAGCTGGCCCGCGCGCAGGAGCGAGCGGCCGAGGCGGGGCTTGACGCGGCCTGCTACGACGACTACGGCGACGCCCTGCAGCATGAGGGTGTGGATATCGTCAGTATCTGCACGCCACAGCACGTGCATGCCGCCAACACGATCGCCGCCGCGAAGGCGGGCAAGCATATCGTGATCGAGAAACCCGTCGCGATGAGCCTCGACGAGATCCGCTCCATGCGGGATGCCATCGGCGCGGCCAACGTCAAGACGGTCGTCAGCTTCGTGCTTCGATGGAACCCGCTGCTCCAGAACATCAAGAAGCTCATCGCGGCCGGCACGATCGGCGACGTGTACTCCGTCGAGACGGACTACCAAAGCTACTCAGGCGATTGGTGGGGGGGCTATGATGTCGGGCGGCGGCTGGAGACAGGCCTCAGCGCGATGCTGGTGGCGGGCTGTCACGCGGCCGACGCGCTACGGTGGCTCGCCGCTCCCGGCGAGTTCGAGGCGGCCATGCCGGTTGAGGTATTCGCCTGGTCCGGCGGACGCCGCAAGGGTACGACGAATCAGTACAATCCGACCACGCACAAGTGGCACGAAGGAGCACCTCTGGAATATGACGGGCTGGAGATGGCGATGGTCCGTTTCGACAACGGCGTGCTGGGCAAGGTCTCGGTCAACTTCGAGTGCGTCCAGCCGTACGCGTTCCCCATCCGCGTATTCGGCAGCACGGGCACGGTCCGTGACAATCGCCTCTGCGTGCCCGGGAATCCCGTGGGCGAGGACTGGCGCGAGATCCCCGGCATCTGCCCGGACAGCTCCGACGTGACGCACCATCCGTTCCAGGCGCAGATGGACCACTTCGTCGACTGCATCCGCACCGACGTCGAGTCGCACTGCAACTTCGAAGATGCGATTCGCACGCACGAAATCATCTTTGCCGCACAGGAATGCTACAAAACCAGACAGCCAGTGCAGTTGCCGCTGCTGTAACGGCCGGGCGCTGTCGTCCGAGTCGCCTGACTCCAGCCAAAAAGGAACAACCTCATGGAATGGTGGTCGCTCTATATCAAGCTCAGCGCAATGATGTTCCTCCAGTACGCGGTGTGGGGCGCATGGGCGCCCGTGTTGGCGGCCCGGCTGATGGGTCCGATGAAGATGAGCGGCAAGCAGACCGGGTGGATCTACGGCACGCTCTTCCTGGCCAGCATCGTCACGCCGCTACTCGCCGGGCAACTCGTCGATCAATGGCTGGCGACACAGTGGTTCCTGGTCGGCGCGCACCTGGTCGGCGCCGTGTTGACCTTCCTCGCTTCCCGACAGACCCGCTTCGTGCCCATGCTGATCGTGATGGGCGCCTATTCGCTGGTGTTTGCGCCGACGATTCCCCTGACGACCTCCTTGATGTTCGCTCATCTGGGAAAGCTGGGAATCCCGCCATTTCGGATCTTCATCTGGATTCCGATCGGCTGGGCCCTGGCGGGCCTCGGTCTGACGGCCTGGCGGCGACGGGCGAAGCAGGAGAGTGACGGCCGGGATTGCCTGATCCTCGCGTCCGTGCTGTCTTTCGCGATGGTCGTCTGCTGTCTGTTTCTGCCGGACACGCCACCCAAGATCGTGTCCTTCATCGATGCGCTGTCGCTCCTGAAGAATCCACAGTTCCTGATCTTCCTGATCGTTTCCCTTTTGGTGACGATGCAACTGCAGTTCTACTATCTCGGCACGGCCCCGTTTCTTGAGGCCGTCGGTGTCCAACAGAAGAACGTTCCGGCGGCTATGTCCATCGCGCAGATTGCCCAGATGGGGGCCATGGCCGTGCTGGCTGCGATTCCCACTCTTCTGCCTGGCTTGGGGTTTCGATGGGCGTTGACTCTTGGTATCGTCCTGTGGATGGGGATGTACTCTTGCTACGTCGCCAGTCGGCCGTGTTGGCTCGTGGTGGGATCCATGGCGTTGCACGGGCTGGCTTATGCTCTCTTCATCAACGTGGGGTGGGTGTATGTGGATAAGGTAGCCCCGGGCTCCGCATCGGCCCAGGGACTGTTGTCCGTCGTAACGTTCGGCCTGGGGATGTTCCTCGGCACACAAGTAACGGGCATCGTGATGGACCGCCTCAAGGACGCGGACACGTTCCGATGGCGGGCGATCTTCCTCGTCCCATGCGTGGCGCTCCTGATCTGCGCCGTAGTCTTCGTGGCCTTGTTCCGCGTAGACGCCGGATAGTGCGTGACTGCACACGGTTCCGGGACACAAACCGAGATGGCGAGGATGCTCGTGAGTAATGGAAACAGGTGGAATCGCAGGGACTTTCTCAAGATCGCGGGATGCGCGGCGTCCTTGTCGCCCGTCGCGTCCGGGGTGAGTTGATACCCAAAGACACCTGTCCCCCCGAAAAACCCCATCTGGCTCTTCGGATGATACGAACAGTCCATTCCGGGCGAGCTTTGGCAGGTGAAGCTTGCAAGTTCGGAGGCTGAAGCTTGATCGTTTTCGGCCAGATGTGACCTTGCAGTAAAGGACGGGCCATCGGAAGCGCAGACTGGTCGAGTCGGCCCAGCGCAGAATGGCCCAGCCCCCGCTGCTACTACGCCGCCACCCGCTGGTACCGATGGTGCAGTCCGCCGAGAATCGGCGTGGAGATCAGCTTGGTGGGGCCATGCATAAAAACGCCCTTTCCCAGTCTGTCGGGAACCTTGTGCACACTCGAGCGTCAGACACGACAGAACAGCAACACGAATGACATTGTTTTCAAGGAGAACGACATGAGATACCGAGCCTTTCTTATCATCCTGGCCGCGGCGCTGACGGCCGGGGCGCCGGCCGCATTCGGGCGGATCAAGCTGGCCGCACTGCCCGAGCGGGAACGGGTCGAGATCCAACTCGACAACGGCAACTACACGCTGGTCGAGGAGGAGCGCATCGTCCCGCTGCTGAAGTCCGGCAAGGCCAACAACATGATCGACTTCAGTTGGTCCAACACCGCCATCGACAAGGACTCCATCCTGTTCCGCCCCGTGGCCGTGAGGGAGGGCGACAAGTTCCGCCCCGTCAAGCTGATCAAGCAGGCTGACGGCACGGAAGTGCCGGAAGTGAACGTCATCAACGTGGCGTATCCGCCCAACGAGAACGCGCTGGTCTGGGAGGTCTACTCGGCCGAGGCGTGCGCGTGCAAGGTCCGCGTGAGCTATCTCATCAGCAACCTCACGCGAACCTTCGAGTACCGTGCGCTGGCGGACAAGAAGGAAAAGGTCCTTACGCTGCGCAAGTACATGGTCCTGCACAACTACAGCGGGGAGGACTTTATCGGCGCCGGCGTCTGGGCGGGCTTCGGGCCCAAGTTCCTCAAGGAAGTCAACCAACTCGACGACCTCAAGCTGCTGATGGCGAAGTTCACCGAAGTGCCCATCGACAAGACGTTCACCTTCGACTGGTATACCCACGGGGCGCTGAACCCCGCCAAGCCCCTGGCCAGCAGGATCCTGATGCACTACCGGCTGACCAACGACGAGAAGCACAAGATGGGGGAATTCCCGCTCCAGCCGGGCAAGGTCCGCATCTTCATCGAGGATGGCCATGGCGGCGAGGCGTTCCTCGGCGAGGACTGGGCAGCCCTGACGCCGCTTGACGACACGATGAAGCTCTACCTCGGCGAGTCGCGAGACATCGTCTGCACGCGGATCATCGAGAGCAACCAGCGGCACAGCGTTCGCGGCAACCTGTACAACCAGGAAGTCGTCATCAAGTACGAGATCGAGAACTTCAAGGACGCCCCCGCCAAGCTGCGGATACTCGAGCAGCTCAACCGGTTGGGGCAGGAGTATTTCGGCAACACGCACGGCGACGTGGAGTGGGAGAAGGGCGGCAAGACCAGCAAGGAAATCTGGTTCGATTACGAGTTCGGCAAGGCTGCGCCGATCCTGCTGGTGGACCTGCCCGCCAGGCCGGAGGACAAGGACAAGAAGGTCGAGAAGGTCACCATCCGCTTCCACGTGATGCTCAAGAACCTCTGGCCGTGATGCCGCCCCTGGAAAGGACAACAGCCATGAAACATATAACGACAGCGATAAAACTTACAATCCTGGCCGGGCTGCTGGCGTGCCCCTTGGCCGGCCTGGCAAAGAACGTGGACCTGGTGACCCTGCCGGCCCGCGACTCCGTGCAGCTCACCATCTACAACTCCGAAGACCTCACGCTGGTCAAGGAGACGCGGTACGTAACCTTCAAGAAGGGCATCAACAAGCTCCAGTTCTCCTGGGCCAACACGCTGATCGACCCGACCAGCGTCACCTTCCGCCCGCTGGAGCACAAGGACGATGTGGAACTGCTGGATACGGTCTTTCCCGGCCAGAAGCCGCAACACCTGATCTGGAACGTCGAGAGCAAGTTCGAGGGTCAGGTGAAGGTGGAGGTGACGTATTTCACCAGCGGGCTGACGTGGAAGATGGATTACGTGGCCATCACGGACCCGGACGAGACGAAGATGCACTTCCGCGGCTACGTGCGGGTGTTCAACAACAGCGGCGAGGAGTACGAGAACGCCAACGTGCGGCTGATTGTCGGCACGATCAACCTGGTCGAAAAGATCGCCGAGCTGGCGAAACGAAGTGGCATTCCCGTGCCGGATCCTGGTCTGTCGGGCCACGGACAACTGAAAAGGCTCGCGGCGGCCGAGATGATCACGAAAGCGGACATGCCCAGTCCCGCTACTGCCCCGCCTCCCGCTAAGCCTGCGGAGATCATCAAAGAGGGGCTCAGCGAGTACTTCCTGTTCTCGGTCTCCGGGCAGGAGACTATCCCCAACGGCTGGAGCAAGCGGATGCAGGCCGTCGAGGCCCGCGATGTACCGTTCGACATTGTCTACCGCATGCGGGAGTTCCAGTACGGCCCGCGGCCGGTGCGGTTCTTCATCTGGCGCAACGACGCCGAGCACAAGCTTGGCGACAGCCCGCTGCCCGACGGGCAGGTGAATCTTTTTCGCCAAAAAAGCAGCGACGGTGACGACGGCCTGGCTTTCCTGGCGCGCCAGCAGATCCGGTACGTGCCGATCAAGGCGGAGATAGAGATTAACCTCGGCCCGGACGACCTGGTGGTCTACGAGACGCAGCGTATGGGCACCGAGCGGCTGAACTTCCACTTCCACGCGATCTCCGGCCCGCCGCACGAGGTCGTGGACGGCTGGGATGAGCGGACGAACTGGGTGGACACGATCCGCAACTACCGCACCAAGCCGATCAAGTTCGAGCTTCGCCGCCAGTGGGATGGCGATGTGGACTACGACAGTGAGGTGGCCACGACGCTGTTCGATTACCGCACGACGGAGACGACGTTCGATATCGGCGCGCGGAGCAAGAGGCAGTACCCCGCGACGGTAATGATGCACTTCGGCACAAACGCCAAGCAGATGCGGGTGAAGCTCAAGCAGCCACCGGCCGACGGGCAATGACGGATGGAAGGCGAGGCACGAGCCATGAGACTGAGACGATTACTGATTGCAGGCGCGATGCTGTTGGCAGCGGCGCCCGGTTGGGCCAAGAACGTGGACCTGGTGACCTTGCCGGCCCGCGACAGCGTACAACTCACCATCTACAACTCCGAGGACCTCACGCTGGTCAAGGAGACGCGGTATGTGACGTTCAAGAAGGGCATCAACAAGCTCCAGTTCTCCTGGGCCAACACGCTGATCGACCCGACCAGCGTCACGTTCCGCCCGCTGGAGCACAAGAACGACGTCGAGCTGTTGGACACGGTATTCCCCGGCCAGAAGCCGCAGCACCTTATCTGGAACGTCGAGAGCAAGTTCGAGGGTCAGGTGAAGGTGGAGGTCACGTATTTCACCAGCGGGCTGACGTGGAGCATGGACTACGTGGCCATCACGGACCCGGATGAGACGAAGTTGCACTTTCGCGGCTACGTCCGCGTGTTCAACAACAGCGGCGAGGAGTACGAGAACGCCAACGTGCGGCTGATCGTCGGCACGATCAACCTTGTCGAGAAGATCTCCGAACTCGCCAGGCGAAGGGGCATTCCCGTGTCCGAGTCTGGCCTCGTGGGGGGAAAAATGAGAGCACTGCGCAGGGACGCGTTTGCCGACAAATTGAAGGTGGCGGAGGAATCCAACGAACGGGATAGCAAGACGCCCGCGGAGATCGTCAAAGAGGGTCTCAGTGAGTACTTCCTGTTCTCGGTATCCGGCGAGGAGTCGATTCCCAGCGGCTGGAGCAAGCGGATGCAGGCCGTCGAGGCGCGAGATGTGCCGTTCGACATTGTCTATCGCATGCGGGCTTACCAGTACGGCCCGCGCCCGGTGCGGTTCTTCATCTGGCGCAACGACGCCGAGCACAAGCTCGGCGACAGCCCGCTGCCCGACGGGCAGGTAAATCTCTTTCGTCGCAACGGCAATGGCGACGAAGGCCTGTCCTTCCTGGCCCGCCAGCAGATCCGCTACGTGCCGATCAAGGCGGAGATCGAGATCAACCTCGGCCTGGATGATCTGGTCGTCTACGAGACGCAGCGGATGGGCACCGAGCGGCTGAACTTCCACTTCCACGCGGTTTCCGGCCCACCTCACGAGGTCGTGGACGGTTGGGTGGAGAAGACGCAGTGGGTGGACACGATCCGCAACTACCGCACGAAGCCGATCAAGTTCGAGCTTCGCCGCCAGTGGGACGGCGACGTGGACTACGACAGTGAGGTGGCCACGACGCTGTTCGATTACCGCACGACGGACACGGTTTTCGATATTGGCGCTCGCAGCAAGAGGCAGTACCCCGCGACGGTAATGATGCACTTCGGCACAAACGCCAAGCAGATGCGAGTGAAGCTCAAAGAGAGCGCCCGATAGGCCCGCATGTTTCCGCCGCCTGCTGTCCTGGTCCAGCGTTTTTCGGCCCGTCCACTTCCCGAACATGATTGGAGGTCTTGACCGCACGGAATGGCGCGGTAAGGCATGACCTTTCTGACACTAACGAAGTCCTGGCTTGCCCTTGCCAGAATTCCCCGTACCTTCCACCCCTTGAATGGTCACTCCCCTGCCACTACCATCTTCCCCCATGACTTGGAAACCATGGACATTCTTTCTCGTGGCCGTTGCCGGCTGGATGAACCGTCAGCAGCAAGACGCCATCAGCTATCTCAGGGTTGAAAACCAAGTCCTTCGGGAAAAGCTGGGCCCGAAACGCATCATCCTCAACGACAACCAGAAGCGACGCCTCGCGGCAGCGGCCATGAAGCTGGGCAAGGACGTGCTGCGCCAGTTCGGGACGCTGTTCTCGCCAGACACAATCCTGCGATGGCACCGCATGCTGATCGCCAGCAAGTACGACGGCAGTGGCGGCAAGCGCGGCCCCAAGCCCAAGAAGGCCAACTCGATCCGCAAACTGGTGCTCCAGATGGCAGCGGAGAATCCGGGGTGGGGCTACGGGCGAATCTACGGCGAGCTCAAGAAGCTCAGCTACGACGTCCACTGGCAGACCGTCCGCCGCGTCATGCTCGACGCCGGCTTGCTGCCCGACCCGGACAAGCCCTACAAGACGACGTGGAAGACCTTCATCCAGAGTCACTGGGAGTCCATCGCGGCCGCGGACTTCTTCAGCGTCGAGGCCTGGGGCCTGAAGGGCCTGACCCGCTACTTGGTCCTCTTCGTCATCGACGTGTCCACACGGCGCGTGCAGATTGTCGGCATCCACGCCGACCCCTGCGAGAAGCAGATGCTCCAGTGGGCCCGCAATCTCACAGATGCAGAGGATGGATTCCTCAAGGGCAAGCGAATAATGATCCACGATCGAGACCCGCTGTTCACCAAGAAGTTCGCAGCCATACTCAAAACCGCCGGCGTGCGCGCCCTGAAACTTCCCAAGAGAAGTCCGAATTTGAATTCTTTTTGCGAGTCCTGGATCCGCGGAGCGAAAAGAGAGTGCTTTGACAAGATCGTCTTCTTCGGCGAAAAGCATGTGCGGTACGTTGTTGAACAGTACGTGGAGCATTTTCTGACGGAACGGCCGCACAAGGGGCTGGAGTACCGCCGGCCAGTTGAGCCGGAAGCTCCCCCACCGCTGGACGGCCCGGTCAAATGCCACGAGCGTCTCGGTGGGCTGCTCAAAAGCTATTATCGCGAGGCGGCATGAACGACCAGCCAGCCAATTCGAACATGCCGACGACCACCGGCCGAGATCCTTCTTACACGCCCAAGCAGGGCCAGTACCTGGCGTTCATCTACTACTACACCAAGCTCAACGGCGTCCCGCCGGCCGAACGCGATATGCAGCTGTACTTCAGGACATCACCGCCCTCCGTGCATCAGATGGTCGTCACTCTGGAAAAACGCCGCCTCATCGAACGGGTCCCAGGCCAGGGCCGATCGATCCGCCTGCTCGTGACCCGGCAGGATATCCCAGACCTCGAGTAGCCGCGGTCCGGACTTGCCATTCCAAGCAGAGCAGAACGCTCGGCATGGAGAGCTTGGACCACAAGACTGCCGCCGTCATCATCCCGCCGGAGAACATCTGGACTCCGATCCAGGCGATCCGCCAGGAGCAGGCCAACCGGTGGCTGCCTCACGTCACGCTGATCTAATCGTTGCTCCCAGGACATATAGCCAGGCCTCGGAGTTGGAACCATCGCGCAACCCGGCTTGGTCACTCGATGGCGGGGTTTGGCGGAGTGTCGGGCAGTCCTACGACGTCTCGGCTGAATTATGAAACCCCTGCTGTTCCTCAAGGATTCCAGCGAGAAGTGCTTCAGCCGAACAGGCGCGTCTCCGCGGCCTCGCTTGCGGGGCTGCAAGTCACCTGAAGGAATCCGCAAGCCAAGTTCTTGAAGGAATTGCTTGCGCCCTCCGTGGGATCGCGCTATGCTGGGGTCACAATGGCTGCCTGGCTGACCCCTGGCCCGACAGTCGCCCGACAGTCGCCCCTTGACTTGGTCCTAATTTGGTCCTAAAAACGTGGTCACCATGGTCACCATGGTCACCATGGTGATCATAAACTGGGTCTCTAAAGACCTGCCAAATCTATAACTAGCTATCGAGGCAGCACTTCTGGGAAACGAGCCTGTCGGGCTCATAACCCGGAGGTCGCAGGGAGGTTCTGGTCAACATACATCCGCCAGAGCGGCTCCATCATCTCGAAATCACCGTTGGCGCACATGCTGATGTAAGGCAGCCTCGTGTTCTGCCACCAGTAGCCGGGCCCCCATTGCCTGTAGTCCGCATTACCGGGCCGACCGGCTGCAGGCACGGTGAAGATCGAGCCGTTGAACTTGATCGGGTACGCGCCGCGGCCCGCGCAGGCTGTGATGAACCGCTGCAGCGCGAACATCTGGCTGAGGTAGGCCGCATCATCCTGACTGTCGCCCCGCGCTTCCGTCTTGATGACCTCCTTGCCGTTCACGCTCACGCGCCACCCCGTGACGGCAGCGTCCACTCTTACCTTCGACCATTCGCCAGCCGCAATGGCATCCTTCACGGAATAGGCGGCCGGGCCAACGATCAGCCGCAAGGTGTTCCCGGGCAGGAGATCAACCAGGAAGCCATCGGATCCGCCCGGCGTGGTCTTGTCGAATATCCGCCCCGTCGCCCCCGCCGCTGGATTGACCTCGACTTCCATGGTGAACGGCCCGGCCACATCCGCCGGAAGAACGGGGTTCCGCGTCTCCCCTGCAAGCTTGTTGCCACCATGCTGGTCGACGCCCACCCTGAGCGGGAGGGAGTTGAGGGGAGCGGGCGCAGGCGGGACCGGCGACGTCGCGTTTATCCAGCTCCTGTTCCAGAATTCCCGCCACCACGCCCCATGTTCATTCTTGCGGGACTGGAAAGATTCCCTCCCTGTTGAGTCGGCCAGGGCGCTTATCGCCTTCAGCCATTCCTCCGCGGACGAAGGATGCTTTGTCAGGACATGGATATCGAACCGGTGCTCCGTTCCTTCCGCTGACTGGAGGTGTGTATCATCAATACGCTTCGGATTGGCCGCCGTTACCAGGGCGCCAAAGGTCCGGTGAAGCAGGGGATCGGCGCGCTTGTAGTCCTGCATCCCCTGGATGCGGGAATGCTGTTCAGGCCCGACCGATTTGATGTTCCGGTGGTACCAGCCGATGCGGTCCTGGAGCCCCGCCAGGATAGTATCCGGCTCCACGACGGTCGGTTTGTATTGCTGCGGGGGAGCCTGGTTCATGACATCGCTGCATTCCAGGCTGGGAAGGGTCTCCTGCCTGGTGCGCCACAACTCGATGGTGGCCGTGGCGGTGGTCTTCCGCTTGCCTGTCACTTCAACATGAATCACGGGATGATTGGCCTCAACCCAGAGGCTCAGTTCGGTCCCGTCGCCATACGACACCTTCATTGTGCTGTCAGCGAGTGAAAGCTCCTGCCGGAACGGGGTAATCACCGGCTTCGGGTCCAGGGAAACCCGGATCTTGCCCACTTTCGCCAGGCGGGCATTATCCTCCCAGCTGTCGGTCTTCCCGATGTAGAACTGGAGCTCGCCGGATTCCTCAACCCAGGCATTGAGGCTGATGTCGCCGTTCCCCAGCGGCATGGATCCGTGGCAGTCCTTGCTGGGCGAATCCCAGATGACGTTGTATTGGTTCACGGGGTCCTTATCGGAAAGGTTGATCGTGAAAACACCCGTTTGTGCCGGGTCGTCACGATGCATGGGGACTTCGGCATGCAGCGGTGCCAGCGGTGCCAACAGCATAGCGGCTAGCGTGAAGAATGTGCGTTTGCTCATGTGTGTCCTCATTTATTTACGTGTTTCATTTGGCGGTCTTGGCGAGCGAGGATTGGAATTGATAGGTGCCCGAGCCGATGGCATACACGGCGGCACCATTTTCCATGCGCAGGAATTTCACACCTTCAGCTTTTGCCACCGGTTTTCCGGACTCTGTAACTCCTGCTTCATCTTTAGCGGGCACATAGATCGTCGCTGTGGTGTTGGGCGGGATGGTGACTTCCATGGTGAGTTTGTCACCGTCCTTCTTCCAGTTGCTGACAATTTTTCCATAGGGGGAATTGTAACTGCACGTGACCCAATCGACACTCTTGACGATGCCGGGGCAGATGGTGAAGTGCTTGAAGCCGGGTAGCGCCGGGTCCGGCCGAATGCCGCCAAGCCCCTCGAAGAACCATGAGCCCGGCGTTGCCGTGACCAGAATCACATGGCTGCCCCAACCGCTCCAGGTTTCGGGCCAGGTCTTGAGGCCCAATTCCTTGATCAGATATCCCCACCCGGGATACGTCGTCTGCCCCATGATCAGATCCACAAGATCATTCCGGTTCTCCTGGATCAGCAGGTCGAGCATGATAAAGGTTCCCAGCAGGCCGGTGTCGAGATGGCCCTGCTTCTCGACCACAATGTCATTCTCCAACTGCGCGAGTATTTTCGCACGCAGCTCAGGCGGCGGGATGCGCGCATAAAGCGCCATGGCGAGACTGCTCTGGCTGCGGAAGCGGTACTCGCCCTTGTCCTGCTGGTAGAATTCCTTGTGAACCAGCGGACGGATGACCGCCAGCCGCTCTCCGCAGCGTTTGGCCTCATCGGTGCGGCCAATACTCTGGGCAAAGTCCTGCAACTGCTGCCACAGCCATACGCGATAGGAATTGTTGAAAAACTCGCGTTCATCCTTCTTATCCATGTTGAAGCCCTGGCCGGCGGTCGCTGCGGGACGCGCCCAGTCGCCGATGAACATCCATCCCTCCTCACGCGAGGTCGGCGTATAGGAGCGCAGAATATCATCACGGGTTTTGCTCTCCACGAAATCGACATACTTTCTGAGCTTGGTATACATCTGCTCGACAACGCCTTTGTCTCCATAATAGAGGATCATACGCCGGACCAGCTCGCTGGCCTGGCCGCCCCACGCCGGACCACCGCCGTGATCTTCAAACGATGGCGCTGTATGCCTGAACCAGCCGTCATCCCGCTGGGCATCGCTCCAGTCGAGTATCCACTTCTTCAAATTAGCATCACACGTGAAGTTATACAGATATCCCGAAAGATGGGCCCCGCCATCACCGTATGCAGACTTTTCACGTGCTTCCCCGGTGCCCAAAGCCAGGCACGGATTCTGGGTGCGCAGCGTGTGGCGCGTGATTTCATGAATCTGGTTGTACAGGTCGTTCGAACATTCGAATGACCCTGCGGAGGCCAGGTCAGGTTCTATCATCATGGCTTCCGCATCGTTGACAGAAGGTTCGCGGGTAAGTCCGGCAATGACCGCATAGCGGAAACTGTGGAAATTGAATCTGGAACAGAATGTTTCAGGGCCCTTTCCGGCGCTGATGAAAACATCCTTCTGATTGAAGTCCTGGAATCCGTCGGGATTGGCCATGAAGGCCAGCTTCCGCGCGTTGCGGTTGTCATCGATGTCGGCATAGTTAATCTGCACTTCCTGCCCGGCTTTGAGATCGTGCATCTTTAAGCGCATCCAGCCGGTCAGGGGCCGCCCGAAGTCAATCACCCACTTGCCGTTTGGCAGCCGCCGGATCTCAACAGGCTTCACGGGATCACTCAACCGTGCGCTTTCGCAGCCCTGCCAGGAGTGAGCGACTGCCGGTGCCGGTATTTCGCGCGCCTGCGCCCACGTAGAATCATCAAGGCCGACCTGATCCCAATTATTTACAAACTCGCGGGCATCAAAACGCTCGCCGCCGAAGTTGTTCCAACTCCAACTGCCGATTTGCGTGATGCAACTTTCCGCGGTGCGCCATGTGCCGTCGGTGGCAATCACCAGCGGGCCGGATGGAGAAACGATATTCAATTGGGCGCGCAGAATCGGCGCATTGTACGGATTGCCGTTACGCGGCTGATGCCATCCTGGACCCATCCAGAGGGCAATCGTATTCATCCCTTTCACCAGGAAGGAGGTCACATCATAGGCGTTGACGACAAAGCGCTTGTTGACCTGTGTGATGCCCGGTTCAAGCACATACGGGCCGACCTTTTTGCCGTTGATGTGCAGTTCATAATAGGAAGCGGTGTTGACAACCATCACCGCCTGTTGCACGCCTTCCTTGATCTCAAAAGTCCGGCGCAGCCAGGGATGCTGGATTTGGGGTTGTGGGGGCTGCTGGCCGGGCAGAACGCCCCATGCCTGCGGGTCGCCATGCGTCGCGATAACCCGGACCGCAACCCAGCTCGCGTCGTCGAACCCATCCCCCTGCCAACCGGACTGTTCAACCGCGTGCGTCTTCCACGCCGATCCTGTTTCCAAGGTGATCAGATGTCCGTCAGCCAACTCGACTGTCACCCGGCCAATCAGTCCCGCCGGGCTCGGCGCATCCCCGACATTGGTGGCGAGCACCGCCACGATGTTATCCCCGGCCTTCAGCAATCCCGTTATATCGGCTGTCTGCGGTTTTTTATAATCATCGCCTTTGAGTGCTTCCTTGCCATTCACGAAGAACACGAAGGCATTGTCCGCGCTCAGCACCGCCGAGGCGCGTTTGACCTTGGCATCCGGCGGCACGTTCACATGCGCGCGGAAGTACGCGGGCCCCAGCGGCGTTTGGCGGAAATCCCTGTTGTGGGGACCCCATATCCACGAACAGCCGTTGAGGCCGCTGCTTGTATTGATAACCACGCCTGGCTTGATCCATTTTGCTGACCACTCTTCTGGTTTCAACAAACCCATCGTCCATGTCGCAGGCTTGCCCCAATTCGAGGGAGTTGGGATCGGAGGTCGGAGGTCAGAAGTCAATGTCCACACGCGCACTTTCCACCAGCATTGCATCCGAGAAGTGAGGGGCTTGCCCGCATAGTCAAGCTGGTTCTGCTGATCCGACTCCACCTTGCCGCTGTCCCACAGGTCACCCTTGTCTTTGGCCAGCAACTCCGGGGTCGAAGCCACCAGAATCTGATAGGCGGTTTGCCTGACGCCTTGCTGTTTACTGATCACTGATAACTGATCACTGATAACTATCTTCCAGCTCAGCCGTGGCTTTGGCACATCGATGCCGAGCGGATTGTTCAGGTATTCGCAGCGCAGGTTCGTCACGTCGGCGGCATGCAGCGGTGCCAGCGGTACCAACAGCATAGCGGCTAGCGTGAAGAATGTGAGTTTGTTCATGTGTGTATTCCTTTATTTACGTGTTTCATTTGGCGGTCTTGATGAGCGCGGATTGGAATTGATAGGTGCCCGAGCCGACGGCATACACGGCGGCGTTGTTTTCCATCCGCAGGAACTTCACGCCCGCTACCTCGGCGGCGGGTTTGCCGTATTCGGTCACTCCGACAGCATCTTTCGCTGGCACATACACAGTCGCCGTGGTGTTGGCAGGAATCACAGCGTGAAGGGTAAAGATTCCTTTTTCACACGTCCAATCACTGACAATGCGACCGTGGACAGAATCGTAACTGCCGCGCGCCCAGGTCAGGCCCGTAGCCGGATCAGGTTGCGGAGCCAGAATGATTTTTTTGAAACCGGGCCCGGAGGGATCGGGACGAATGCCAAGAAGGGACTGGTAAAGCCACATGCCAATCGCACCGCCGCAGGAGGGCATCTGCGCGCCGCCGCCCTCCCAGCCCTCGGCGAGGACGCCGTCATGGATCAGTGTTTTCCAGCCGGGATAATCCTGCTGGTTCACGATCTTGTTGGCCAGCGCTGTCTCGCGCTGGCTGGTCAAAGTCGACATCAGGAAAGGCAAGCCCACGAAGCCGGTTCCCAGATGATCCTTGCGGGCATGTATCGCGTCAATCAAGCGCTGATACGTCAATTCTCTCTTGCCGCCGGGCACGACATTCAATGCAAGCGGCAAAACCTGCGCCGTCTGGTTGTCTGTCTGGCCGCCATAGAGACCAGTCTCGCGGTTCAGATATTTTGCGTTGAAGCGGCCCTTCACTTCCTCGGCGATGGCGGCATATCTTTTAGCATCCCCATTATTGCCGAGCAAGGCCGCTGTGTCGCTGACGATGGTTGCATAATAATACCACGCCGGCATGTCCAACAACGGAGCCGACACGGCGTCCTTGCCGCCATATGGATTTTGCCAATCACCCGCGCCCATCCAACTCAGGATACCCTCTTTGGCTTCCGGGGAATTGGTGTTTCCACCACTCAAATAAGGATAATCAGCCCAGCTTCGCACCGAACCGCTGGCCGTAAGTTTTCCGAGAAAGTCCACATAGCGCCGCATGGTGTCGTAGGCATCGACAAGTACGCGCTGGTCGCCGTAGTACTGATAATGTTGCCACGGCAGCCACACCGCTACGCCGCTCCACCACGGCGAATTCCAGTCATACACTTGCCGGCCCACGAGCGGCAACACTGAGCCGAGATGACCGGATTCGTCCTGGCCATCGGCAAAATCCCACCACCACTTGCGATAGAGACCAGCCACGTCGGTCAAATACACCGCTGTCTCGAACATGCTTTGAACATCCTGCGTCCAGCCCTGTTTCTCGCGCATCGGATCCATCGGATGATCACCGTTGTAATTCAGGTGGGTTCGCAGCAGGGCGTCATAGACCTGGTTCAAAAACGGATTTGAACAGGCAAAGGCACCTGCCATTTTCAAATCGGCGTGAACGAGCTGAATCGTCACCGCGTCAGGCGCCAGCGGTTCAGACAATCCTTTCACCTCGATCTCCAGCGGGCCGGAGAGATACATGAAGCGTGGTTCCAACACAGCCGGCCCGTTCGTCGCCAGCGTGAAAGTGAGCGGCGGTGAGTTGTAGCCTGGCGCGTGTCCGATGATGGTGATGGTTTGCCCGGCACGGCCGTTCACCTGCATCCGCGGCCAACCGGCGGTCAAGACCTTGAAGAAGGCGCGGCTGCCTTCCACGCGATCCGGCTTGAGTTCGCCAGCCACGCGGATCGGCGGCCCCATAGGCGACACCATTTTTCCGCCAAGCGCATTTGTAACCGCGACCTGCTGCCACCCTTGGTCATCATAACCGGAACGAGCCCAACCCGGTTTAGCCTGCCGACGGTCCTCGGTGTAAGCAGCGAAAGTGTCGTTATCAATGATCTCGCTGCGCGTCCATTTCCAGGTTTCATCGGAAGGAATGATCTGGCGACTTCCATCCGCATACTCAATTTCAGTCTGGATCAACACACGCACCGGGCCGTGGCCGCTGTGACGCTCGCCAAATCCTCTCCTGGGTGTGCTGAAAAATCCGTTGCCCAGTGTCGCTCCAATAACATTCTCACCGTTAGCCAGTAACGCGGTTACATCATGCGTCAGATAAACCACCCGTTTCGTGTAATCGGTGAATGGGGGTCCAAGCGCGGCGTCAGTCACCGTCCGGCCGTTGATGGTAACATCGGCCATGCCGAGCGCAGCGACATACATCGTGGCACGCTTGACGGGCTTCTGCAGCGTAAATGTTTTGCGCAGCAATGGCGCGGTGGTGGTCGGACACGCATCCGGCGGACACTCATTGCCGTCGTTGGCCGAGGGCATACCGTCCACCAGGAAAACCGCATGACCATAACTCCATTGGGTGCCAAACTCGCGTGTGGGCCGCATCAATGCAACATTTCGTCCGCCGGACATGACTTCCATCTGCCGCACCTCAACTGGGGCGATCGGACGCCTCGGGCCGGTATGAATCTGAAGCCTCATCGCTTCGTCCTGGGCAGGCGTGCTGGTAAGCCAGAGCCGGATGTGCCGGAACTTGGAGCCATTCACGGCAAATACCTGTGGCCCGGTGCCGTTCACTTCATAATCCGCCACCGACTGATCCACGAGGACTTGCGGGTGGGAAAACTGCATGTCATCCGCACCCAGAATCTTGAACCGCTTCGGTGCAGTCTTGAGATTTGAAAAATAAAGTTTGATCGAATCAATCGGAAACGACTCACCCAGATCCACATCAGCCCAGCCGCCGGTGCTGACAACCAAACCACGGGGACGTACGCCCGGCGGCAGGAACCACTTTGAAGCCGTGATCCATCGCGCCTTGAAGTCTTCCGGCTTCAGCAGCCCCATGGTCCACATCGCAGGATCGCTGAAGGTAGTCACCATGTCTCTAACCTTTTCAGGTTTCAGGTTTTTGCCTTCATCCTTTCCTATCCACACCCTCACCTTCCAGAAACACTTCATCCTCGACTCAAGCGCCTTCCCTTTATATTCAACATGGACACTCTGATCACTCTCCACCTTGCCGCTGTCCCAGAGATCGCCCTTGTCTTTCTTAAGTAATTTCTCCGAACTTGCAACCAGCACCTGGTACGCGACTTGCCTGACACCTCGCTGTTTACTGATAACTATCTTCCAGCTCAGCCTCGGTTTCGCCACATCGATCCCGAGCGGGTCTTTCAGATACTCGCAGCGCAGGTCCGTCACCTCTGCGGCATGCAGCGTAGCCAGCGGCAACGACCACAAAGCAGCGAAGATCAAGGATGTGAGTCGGTTCATGTGAGTATTCCCTTATTACCGTGTTTCATTTGGCCGTCTTGGTGAGCGCAGATTGGAATTGATATGTGCCCGAGCCGACGGCATACACGGCGGCACCATTTTCCATGCGCAGGAATTTTGCGCCAACAGCTTTGGTGGCGGGCTTGCCGGATTCAGTCACGCCCGTGGCATCCTTCGTCGGCACGTATACGGTCGCAGTGGTGTTGGCGGGAACCGCCACCTCCATCGTCAGCTTCTGTCCTTCGCGTTTCCAGTTACTGACAATGCGGCCATAGGGTGAATCGTGATGGGCGGTCACCCACTGCAGATCGCCGACGACGGCTGGCTTGATGATGGCGTTTTTGAAACCGGGCGCGTTTGGGTCGGGACGAATACCCGCGAGCGATTCCATATTCCAGGCGGCAATGTTGCCACCAAGGGAAGGCATCAGTGCCTGGCCGCCGCCCCAGGTTTCTTTCATGACATCACTGCCACTACCGCGGGTCATGCCCAGCCAGGAGGGGAATTCCCCGGTCGTGGTCATCTTCCATCCCGCCTCGGGAGCCAGATCACGTAGGAGACGCAACAGATAGGGCGTGGCGACAAAGCCGGTGGACAGGCGTCCGTGGTGGGCCCCGATTTCCTTCAGCAGCGCTTGTTCCACCTGGCCGCGCACTTCCTTCGGGGGGATCTCCATCGCCAGCGCCAGCACCTGGCCGGCCTGGGTGCAGGGGCGATCACCGGTCCACCAGTGCGAATGCAGATTTTCCAACGGTTTCGGGAGGACCCAGTTGCCGCACGCCACCTTCCAGCCGGGCTGGCCGTAGATGCCGGTCGCCGGATCCAGGAGTTTCTGGTTGAGCATCTGCCGCAGCCGTGCGGCGAGTGCGGCATACTGTTGCGCTTCCTCCGTTTTGCCCAGCATCGTCGCCGTGCGGCTGACGATATCGGCAAACTGGACATGGGCGGGCGTGTTGATCAGTGCGGCAGGGGTTTCTTCTATAGGTAACCAATCCCCCAGGCCCCACTGCTGCAGGCCGTCTTTTGCCACCGTATCCAGATAATCCACATACCGCTTCATGGCCGGATACGCCTCGCGCAACAAGGTGTCGTCGCCATAATACTGATACCATTCCCAGGGCAGCCAGACGGCGCAGCCACCCCACCAGGGGCTGTTATAGGCATCGAATTCCGGACCCGGCGTCACATTCGGAAAATTGCCGGCAGCATCCTGGGTGTCGAGAAAATCGTACTCCCAGCGCTGATACATGGCGCGGGAGTCGAACAGATAGACGGCCGACCAGAACATGCTTTGGATATCCTGGGTCCACGCCTTCCATTCGCGCACGGGATCGTTGGGCAGGAAGGTGGTGTAGGCGACCATTGTGCGCCGGACGCAATCATGCAGCCAGGTGACCCGCTCGTCGGAACATTTAAAATCGCCCGATGGGGTGTAAAGCGAACTGATCTCGCAACCGGTCAAGTCGCCCGGCTTCGGCTCCTCGGTCAGGCCGGTCACGGTCACATGGCGCATGCCGCCGTGAAAGAATCGCGGCTCGTAGGTTTGCGGACCTTGGGCAGATCCCAAGATAAATGTGCTGGACCGGGGCGGAAACCCCGGCACGCCATCCCCATTCGAACCAACGGCCGTGGTGGTGACGGTCAGTTTCGTGCCGGCCGGACCGGAAGCCTGGAATCGCAGCCAGCCATTGATCTCCCGGCCGAAATCCCAAGTGGCCGACTTCTTTGCGGCATCATAGTGGAACGAAACCGGCTTGGCTTCGTTCACGATCCGGTTGGGAGGTTCCTTCTGACAGACCAGCGTGCCTCCCGGCCCCTTGACTTCAACCACGGGTTTCCAATCCCGCGTATGCGCGCGCAAATCGATGTCTTCCTGCGCAATCCAGCTGCGGGTGATTTCACCGAGCGACCATTGCCAGCTTGCATCCGAAGCAATCACGGTTTCCGTGCCGTCATCGTGCTGCAGGTGCAGGTTGAACAGCAGCTTGGGCATGTCCACATAGACATTTTTCTCGAACTGGTGCACCCACGGATCCTTGGACAGCCCATACCAACCATCGGCCAGCGTCACATCCAATTGATGGGCGCCCGGCGAGTTGAAGCGGTCGGTCACATCGAAGGCCAGGTACTGCACCCGCTTGTTGTAGGTGGTGAAGCCGGGACCGATGACGTAGTCGCCGACCTTGCGCCCGTCGATCGCGACTTCCGAAAATCCGAGCCCAGAAAAGAACAGCACCGCGCGCACCGCCGGTCGGGCCAGTTCGAACGACTTACGCAGGTAGATCGCGCCGTGTTGGTGAGCGGGTTTGCCGCTCCCGCCTTGGCCGCACAACGCCAGCCCATCGGTCAGTTGCCTTTTCGCCCAGCCGTAACCTTCCACGCTCGCGTTGGCTTCGACGGTGGCGCCGGCGGCGATGTTGCTCGCGCCGGCAAATACTTCCAGCTCGCCCAGCGTGAACGCAAAGGCCCGCCCCGGGCCGCGCGGCCACAGCTTTGTGGCCGTCAAGCGCACGTAGCGGGCGGTCTTTCCCTGCGCGTCATACGTGACGGCCGCCCAGCCCGGATTCGCGCAATCCTGCGCCGTGCAGTCCGCGAGGGTAATCGGTTGCGAGAATTGTGCGTCGGCGGCGATATCCAGGCGGAACCGCACCGGAAAGCCATAACCGTTGATCCAAGGGCCGTTGGGGTCCTCCTTGTTGCGCATGGGGTGGAGCACGATGCGATCAAGGCGTTGCGGCTTGCCAAGGTCCACTTGAACCCAGTGTTCCGAGTCCGCCCGCGCGGCCTCCGCCGCAAATCCCAGCACCTCGCGGGCGCCGTCGCCACAAACAAGGTCGGGGCCGATCCATGTGCCGCGCCAATCGTCGGCGCGTATTTTGCCGGTCAGAAACATCGCCGCGTCGCTCCATGTCGCTTTTTGGTTCTGGTCCCACACACGGACTTTCCAATGGCAACCCGTCTCCGACTCCAGCGGCTTGCCGGCATACTCGACTTGGATGCTCCGATCGCTCTCCACCTTGCCGCTGTCCCACAGGTCACCCTTGTCTTTGGCCAGCAACTCCGGGGTCGAAGCCACCAGAATCTGATAGGCGGTTTGCCTGACACCTCGCTGTTTACTGATAACTATCTTCCAGCTCAGCCTCGGTTTCGCCACATCGATCCCGAGCGGGTCTTTCAGATACTCGCAGCGCAGGTCCGTCACCTCTGCGGCATGCAGCGCAGCCAGCGGCAACGACAACAAAGCAGCGAAGATCAATGATGTGAGTCGGTTCATGTGAGTATTCCTTTATTGACGTGTTTCATTTGACGGTATTGATGAGCGGGGATTGAAATGTGTAGGTTCCTGACCCCACCGCATACACGGCGGTGTTGTTTTCCATGCACAGGAACTTTACGCCATCAGCTTTCGCTGCAGGTTTTCCAGCCTCGATCACCCCGGCTTCCTCTTTCGCCGGGATATATACGGTGGCGGTCGTGTTGGCGGGAATCGTGATTTCCATAGTGAGCTTTCCGTCCTTCTTCTGCCAGTCGCTGCGGATCAGGCCGTAAGGACTCTCGTATTCACATTTCACCCAGTCAAGTGTCTCGGTGTAAGGTTGGACAATTATCGATTTGAATCCTGGGGCATCAGGCCGTATACCACCGAGGCTCCGGTAAAACCACTCGCCTATCGGCGCCGCGAGCGACGGCATCTGCACCAGTTTGCCTGCCCAATCCTCCTTGAGAACACTGTTCTTCAGGGTGAATATCATGTCAAACCATCCCGGATAAGTCGGCCTGGTCGCAATACGCCACGCAAGGTCACCCATTCCATGCTCCGTCAGGTATGTCAGCAGGATCGGAATGCCCACAAAGCCGCTGGTGACATGGAAGCCGTCACTCGCGATTTGAGCCTTCAAGTTCTCTGTAATGCGGGGCCGATCAGCCTCCGCCGGCACCCCCAGAAAGAGCGCCAGCACATACCCCGTCTGGGAGCCTTTATCATAGACACCTGTCGCCGCATTGAAAAAGCGGCTATTGATCGCAGCGCGAATCTCCTGTGTTCTGGCGGCATACTTGGCGGCATCATCTGTCTTATTCAGCAGGAGAGCCGTCCTGCGAATAATGTCATTGTACATCATATAGGCACAAGTGGACGTGAAAGGCACCGTGGTGCAATTAGGTCTCGAACCCTGCTTGCAATCAGCGGTAGTATCCTTCCAGTCTCCCAGCCCCCAGGTGATGATGTTGTCTTTGGCAATGGAGTCAAGATAGCGAATGTAATGCTTCATCGGCTCGTAACTGCGCTCCAGAATTTGGCGGTCCCCGTAGAACTGGTAAAGCTGCCAGGGATTAAAGACTATCATGCCGCCCCACCAGGGCCCGTTGATCGTCGGACCGTCAAAACAGCTCGGGAGCACCGTTGGAACATATCCGTCATCCTGTAACGACCAGATGAAGTCATCCTGCCACTTGGCGTATATCCGGCTGACATCGAAATTGCAGGCGGTCGCCTTGAAATTGCTTTGGACATCCTGCGTCCAGGCGACTTTCTCCCTCACAGGATCCATAGGAATCTGGATGTTATAGTTGAGGATCGTCCGGAGGATCACTTCCTGGATCTTGTTCAACTCGGGGCTCGAGCAGGAGAAACGGCCACTGCTCTGCAGGTCTGACGCCACCAGACATCCGACAAGGTCGGATGGTTTTGGCTCATAGTCCAGCCCTGACACCTCAATGAATCGGTAGCCGCTGAACGCATACCGGGGCTCGTACGTCTCTATCCCATCTCCCCTGCATATGTACTGGCATTCCTGATAACGCCCAAGGGTATGACTGCCTGAACCGGGATACCTGATGATAATCTTCTGCCCGGGCTTACCCTTCAGCTTCAGCCGAGCCCAACCGGTGGATTCCACGCCGATATCGAACCTGTAACCCTCTATATTCTTAACCACCGATACCGCCGGAATCTCAGCAATTCTCCGCACAGGCGGGAGGTTCTGATTGACCAGCTTCCCGGTCGGCGCCTCTGCGGCTATGGCGTCTTTCCATGTTTCCATCCTGTAGGCAGGACTGCTCCAGTCGCCCAACTCCATTCTCGCATCGTACGTCTCTCCGGCCCTGACTGAATTGAAGCGGATCGGCCCGGCTGTGGTGAATTTCCATGTGCAGTCCGACACTACGCGCTGCACAGAACCATCCTCAAACTCCAGAACCATATCCAGCAGCATGCGTGGCGTGTCGATGTAATCTGCCGCGTATTCCCGCAACAGTGAAGGAATTACCGGGTTGAAATATCCATTCCCGAGTATCACTCCGATGGCGTTATCTCCCCCGCGCAGCAGCTGCTTGACATCGTGAACCTGGTAAGGCACGGCTTTGCCGTAGTCATACGGGGCACAGTTGAGGTGATGATTATTCACCTTCGCGCCGTTGATATACAACTCATAATAGCCCAGACCGGACATGCAGACTCGCGCTGAACGCAACGGCTTACCTGCCGCAGAAAACTCCTTACGAAACCAGACAGCCGGAGCATTGGTGACGCCTTCTGTCATCTTGCGGATACCCTTGGCGCGCTCCCACATGGAGTCTTCGGGCTCCCGATCGTGATCAGCTATCTTCTTAAGTTCCTTCTGGTAATCAGCGAGCTCAAGATCCGACTTGATCCACTTGGCGGAGCCCAAATCCTCCGGCTTCAGAACTCCCATCGCCCAGCTTGCATTCTTACTCCACTCCGAACCTTGAACCTCCGAACCTTGAACCGTGAACCATCCTCGCACTTTCCAGAAACACCGCATCCCGGAAGTCAACGGTTTACCGACATACTCGACTTGGATGCTCTGATCGCCCTCCACCTTGCCGCTGTCCCACAGGTCACCCTTGTCTTTGGCCAGCAACTCTGGTGTCGAAGCAACCAGGATTTGATACGCTGTCTGCTTCCGTCCTCTGTCCTCTGTCTTCTGTCCTCCGTCTTCCATCACCCAGCTCAGCCGCGGCTTTGGCACATCGATGCCGAGCGGGTCTTTCAAGTATTCGCAGCGCAGGTTTGCCACCTCGGCAGCGTGCAGAAATGCCACTGGTGCTAACAGCAAAGCGGCAAGTATGATGGATGTGAGTTTGTTCATGTGTGTCCTCATTTATTTACGTGTTTCATTTGGCGGTCTTGGCGAGCGAGGATTGGAATTGATAGGTGCCCGAGCCGACGGCATACACGGCGGCGTTGTTTTCCATCCGCAGGAACTTCACCCCTTCGACGTTGCTCAGGGCAGGCGCCCTCGCCTCACCGATCTTACCCCCGGATTCGGTGACCCCTGCGGCATCCTTGGCCGGAACAAATATGGTCGCCGTGGTGTTAGGAGGAACAGTCACTTCCATCGTCAATTTACCCGCCTCAAGTTTCCAGTTACTGACGATGCGGCCATAAGGTGAGTCGTGATGGGCCTTCACCCATGTCAAGTCACCGACCCTGTTAGGCTTGATGATGATCTTCTTGAAACCAGGACCGACAGGATCCGGGAGAATACCGGCCAGACCTTGATAAAACCAGTTGTCGATCAGAAGCTTGCCGTCAGCACTGAACTGATAGACAAGCATTTCTTCCTCATTCCAACTCAGAGGCACAGATAAACTGCCGTCCGGCGACCTCAACTCGACCGTTTGTGCTCCAGCCGCTGGTAAGGTCAGAAGAGAGCAAATGACTATATAAGCAATGGACAAAAAATGAGTTTTCTTCATCAAACACCTCCGTTTATTCTCATCCTCCAACCGACGGTGACGAGGGTTGTAACTACAATTCAATAATTGATCTCAGGCAGCTGCACCACCATTGGCTGTAATGGAAGGTCGCTTCGTATTCCTTCATTCTCTATTCTTTGTTCACGGTCAGCCGGACCTTCAATATGCCGACATTATGGTATTTCCAACCTTTGGATGATTCGCCTGCGGCGGGTCGTCGGTGTCCCGTGTAGAACAGCGTGAACGTCCCATCGGCCTCTTCCACCAATCCCAAGGGTGTCCGGATATCTTTAACCCAGAGCTTCGTGCAGTCCACATCCAGTTGCTTCGCGGCCGACCAGTGCACTCCATCGACCGAATCAGCGTAGCCGATCAGGTGGCCGTCCCCTGCGTAACCTTCCCCCGGTTGGTTTTTCAACGTATCGAAAACGGCCACATAACGCCCGCTCTTAAGCCGGGTCACGACGGGATTCTCCGTTCCCAGGACGCCACTCAAAGTTACCGGATTCAGAGTCGTCTCCCGCTTCCACGGCCCAGCGAGGCGCTCCGCCGAGAGCAGGCCGGCACTCCACCAGGTACGATGATCGGCACTGCCGTAGAAGGCCATCCACTTGCCGTTCACGGGATAGGGAAAGATCGAATGGCACCCGGCCCGCCCCTCCCATTTGGGATCACCTTCCAGGATGCATTCCGCATCCACCCATGGCCCATGGATTCCCTGCCTGCCTTTGGTGCTGGAGACGGCGCGCCAGATCCGGCCAAAGTCCCCGGGAGTAAAGGAG
>Ga0315289_10002359_pt1 | contig 28987 bp, 32 predicted proteins | sample YL17G11_40_MG_FD_203452 | JGI IMG/M metagenome (GOLD analysis project Ga0315289, IMG submission 203452) | Sediment microbial communities from Yellowstone Lake, YNP, Wyoming, USA - YL17G11_40 | ecosystem: Environmental > Aquatic > Freshwater > Lake > Sediment | place: USA: Wyoming | collected... | reverse complement strand
AATAGCATCAGTACAGAGAATAATCAAGAGACAGGTCGAGAAGTACTGGAGGTTATACCTCAAGAAACATGACTTCGACCCTGCTAAGGCCAACATCAGACTAAACTATGGAGTACCCATCGAGAAGGAGATCTCAATAGAAGATATTATCAAACTCAAAGAAACTAACCTCATCACAGAGCCTGAAGCAAGGAAGATGCTGAAGAAGGCTGGGTTTGAGGTGGATATAGAAGTACCGGAGAAAGAACAATGAGCAGACTAAGTAGATATGGAAAGTTGATTAGAATTGTGGAAGGCAATCCAGAACCCAAAGAAACTGCCAAGTTCGATTGGGCTGATGCAATTCTTGATGCTGGTATCTTCTCAGCTATAACCTTCTTCACCACGATAGCTGGAACTTCAACAGTCGGCTTACAGGGAGAGAAAGGAATCATCGCTGGTGGAATTGCTGCTGCATTACAATTCTTCACTATCTTGGCAATCAAACGGAAACTTATCAGAGAGGAATAGAAATGAGTTACTATGGAACTATTGATCTAGTCAAGGACCGGCTATTGATTGCTCTAGAAGATGACCAATATAATTCAGCTATTGAGGCAGCATTGGTTGAAGCTTCAGCGTATATTGATGTGAGACTGGGGCCCTATGAAGAGGAACTTCCACTTGAAGAACCTCCAGATATGATCAATGTAATTGCTGCAGATCTGGCTTCAGGAATCTTCAAGAGGAGACACATGCCACAGGATATGGATCTAGGATGGTGGGGCCAGGGACTTAGGAAGCTTGATGATTACATCAAGAATACCTACCATAAGGGAGTGTTCCCTAGCTTTGTATAAGAATAACTTAAGTGAGGTGAGTGATTAATGAAAGAAGGAACAAGAATGGAAGATGTCATCGAGTATGTCATCAGAGATGGGATGGGCAAAGTCAGGAAGAGTTGGACAAGCAAAGGAACAAGTCACAGATGTCTGACTAACTCAGGATTTGGCATCGTTGCAGGTCTACTTCTGACAGACATAACTGGTGGAACTATCACAGCTTTCGACTATGTTGAGATTGGGACAGGGACAATAGTTGCAGCCCCAACAGATGTTGCTCTAGGAACCGCGATCAAGAGGAAGGCGGGAACTGGAACAAGAATCCAGACAACAATATTGAATGATACTGCAAACCTTGTAGCTACATTCTCTAGTGCTGATGGTTTGAGTGGCACCAGCGATGTAAGTGAAGTTGGCATGTTTAATGCTGCTTCAGGTGTAACCATGCTCATGAGACAGACTTTCACTCCAGAACATCTTGATTGGGATGCTGGTGACAGTCTACAGATGACAGTAAAAGTCCAGATGAAACAGGGCACATAAGTTCCCTCTTTCATTTCTATCCCATTCAAAGGAGAACCATGAATGAAAGATGTAGCTAGTATCATAAAGAATTTCCTAGAAGCTAACTGGACAGAGGATACACCAGGAACGATAGATATCAAGTGGGCTTTTGATGAATACAATCCAAATGATCCTTCTCTCCAGATCCTATTGGAGAATATGCCTGACAAGAAGACTTTCATAACTCGGAATTACTATAGGATAGAACACAGCTGCAAGATCTCCATCTTTGTTAGGCCAGTGAACTATCTTCCCACTACAATAGAAACCTACAAGGTCACTTTCAACAATATGAAGACTGAGATAGATAGAATTCTCAATGTGAATAGATTTGGTCTTTCACCGATCTACTCAGTTACACCGGAAGGTTGGAGGGACATTGACTTTGAAGTTGGAAGAGACAGCAAGGGTAAGACTGGAAAAGAACCAATAACTTTCATTGCCGAACAAGTCATTAGAACAATCTATTATGAAGGAGACTGGGCATAATGACTGGATGGTTGGCTGGATTTGCATGTCGTAAATCACATTTAATGTTGGCAACTTATGAAGGTTCAACAAACTTCCCAATATGCATCAAGGTCTATTATGGGACTGGAACTGATGGGACAGAGAAGGTTGACCACTTAACAAACTATGGTGGAACAACTGATACTTGGACTGGCAAGATTTACTGCTCAAGTCACTGCAAGGCAGACTTCAGTGATGTAAGGTTCACAGACGATAGTGGTGATACTAAACTCAATTACTGGATGCAAGAGAAGGTTGATGGCAACTATGCAATATTCTGGGTTAAGGTGACTGATGATGTCTCAGTATCAACTACAATTTATATCTACTATGGTAAAGCATCTGCTACAGATGAAAGCAACGGTGAAGGAGTATTTCTTCTATTCGATGATTTCAATGATGGTACATTAGATACAGCTAAATGGAATGTTGATGGAAGTTATACTGAGGTCGGTGGACTTCTTACTCTCGAATCTGGTGCATATATCCAGAGCAAACTCACTTGGTATCAGAATGTCATTATCTTTATGAAGGCCAAGTTCAGCATTCCTTCAGGATTCATTGGATTCTGTAAGACGACTGGTGGAACTGATGATGCAGCTAAATTCATAGGAGAATTATCAACAATACGAGCAAGAACTCAACAGAGCACTTATTATGAGACAATAAGCATTGGAGCATACTACGGCAACTTCTATAAGTTCGCCATTAAGTGGTTGAGTAAATATCCAATAAGTCACAGTGTGTTTAACAGTCTACAATACTTCGTAGATGGTACTGGGAAGGCATGGCTTGCCAACAGTATTCCAAACGAGACTATACCTGCAACTGAAACCAATACAGGAGTGGGGCAGATTATCTTTGACTGGATTGCAGTTAGGAAGGTTGCTTCTGCTGGAGAAGAACCAGTACATTCGACTTGGGGAGGAGAAGAAATGACTTTTGGTTTAATTGCAAGAGTCGAATCGGTCTATGTGAAAGGCACGACCTTGAAGGGAGTTCAGTCCGCAATCTGGACTGATAGTGATCCATGGGTGAAGACCCCGATTCCTCTAGGTCAGATGCTTCATCAACACCTAATGCCAAATATGATTGAAGGTACAATTGTATGCATGGATATTACATCAATTTGGGAAGCATTCTATGGTGGAAGTCCACCAATAATTGATGAAGACACTGGGGAGAAGACAAAGTTTAGTTCTGATGGAACTGAATTCGTAATCACGCTCAAGGATATTCTTGGAAATTCTATAGTATTTAATTTCTATGATGTACGAATACTCACAATCCAGACGGTAACCCCAGAACTGGAATCTGGTGGCGAAGGTGCTTGGACGATTAAGTTCACGGCAAGACTGGTCATGAAAGTTTAGGAGGAAGAATGAATGGCTGAAGAGACACCTGAGGAAGTACCAGTTGAATTGGAGATAACACTTCAAGAATACCTTGAAGTACATATGTCGACTGCTCTATCCAGTCTACTGACTGTTATTGTTGAAGAGATAAGAGTAGCTACTCCTGTTGGCACTGGCCCAACAAGTGGAGAGTTAAGAGATTCAATCTCTGGAGAGATCACGCTGGACGGTATAGATATCCACTTCGATTGCCCACATGCTAAGTATGTGAATCTAAGTTATGCAAAAGCGATTCTTGACAGTCATTTTCCAGAATTCCAGGGCATAATGCAAGAATTGGTAATTGACTACTGGAATATGATAAGCAAAGAATTTGGAGGCAGCACCTAATGGCTGATGATAGTGTGACTCTAAGTCTGAAAGTTAATGTGGGAGAAAGTCAAGCCTCCTTATCTGAGATGCTTCATCTATTGAGATCCTCAGCAAGCCTCCTAAGGAAGCTAGGATTGCCGGACAATATACAGGCAGGACTGATGCAAGTACAAAGAATGATTATAGTCCTTAATCTATTGCAGAGAACGATTGAAGCAACCTATGTGAGCATGGGTCCTCTTGGTTGGGTCTTGTTAGGAATTTCTTGGGCTAGCACCATCGTTACGATGGTTGATCTAACTTAGGTGAGTATGATGGCATGGCTAGCTGGATGGGCCTATCGAAAGAGTCATGTTGTCACTGGCTCAACATTCTCAGCTGTGTCTCTATACCAGATGCTGCTTGATGTCAGGAAGACAACTGGATCAGATAGTGGAAGCATAGTCTTCGTTGGAAGCAATGTCCAGGATGACTTTGATGATATCCGTGTCACAACCTCAGATGGAATAACTCTCCTGGATCAGTGGGTAGAATCGTATGTCCCAGGGACTTCAGCACAGATCTATGTTGAGATGGATACAATTCCTATCAGTCCTGGTTCCTCAACAATCTATATCTACTATGGTAAGTCAGATGCTCCTTCAGTATCTAACATTGCAACCACAGGAATAGTTGGACAGAACTTCGATGAGCAAAGCGATGGAGCCAATCCTACAGACTGGGTTCTAACCAGAGAATCCGGGGGTACTATTGAAGTTGATAATGTCCAATACTATTCAGCTAGTCTTTCACTTAACATCCATGATCACTCGACTTCAGACTATGTGTTGGCCCATAGACCATTCGCAAGCCAGACGAGACTGAAAGTTGCTGTCAAAGTAAGGAAGAACAACACTAATTCACCCACAGCCTTTCGGTTTGGTGACACATTCTCCCCAGGAAATGAAGCAATAGCATTCGCACTGGATTCGAATGGTTACTTAACTTATTATGATGGTACTTCTCACAATCTTGTAACCTACAGCATCGACACATGGTACAAACTACTCTTCATTATAAACACAGACACCGATAAGTTTGATCTCTATAGAGATGGAGTCAAGATAGGTGACCAACTATCATTCTGGCATGCTGTCAGTGGTATAGCTGATCTTGACATAGACACAGGTACTGCTACAACCCAGGATGCTTGGTTAGATGATCTGGCAATATTCAAGTTCATCACTCCAGAACCAGCACATGGTGCTTGGGGAAGTGAAGAAGAGGAACTTATACCTACTGACTATAAGACTGTCACTGAACTCTTTGGATTGCTTGATTCATCTTCCATAAAGACAGGGATATCAAAATCTGCAGTTAGCTATCCAACTGCCGCACCAACAAGAAGAATTCTTACCCGCTTGTCTGATGGAACACTCTATGTGGTTTATCAGAAGATACTGACAGGTCCCAGCACTGCACAGATTTATGTCAAGAAAAGCACTGATCAAGGAGAACACTGGACTGATGAGACAAGGATAAGCACAGCAACTGGAATGGATAATTATAGCCAATATGAACCTGCAATAGCTGTAGATTCATCTGGCAACCTTCATGTCATCTGGGCAGGAAAGGGAACTGGAGACACTGGTTCTTGGCTTTACTATTCTAAGAAGACAACGAGTTGGTCTACTCCCATCAAGATTAGTTCCCAAGCAGTGTACATTTATTTCACATGCAGCATAGCTGTTGACAGCAATGACTATCTTCATGTAGTTTATCTGACTTCTGGGAATTTACTCTATTACACCAAATATGATACTAGCTGGAGTACTCCATACCAGATTGACTCAGCCACAGGATCCGGGCCACAAATGACAGTAGATGGGAATGATTATCTTCATGTGACCTATTACATTACTACTGGAGCTAGCAGAATCTTCTACACAAGATATGACACTTCCTGGAGTACCCCAGTTGCAATTGATACTGGACTGGGAGACTATAATAGATACCATCCAACAATGGCAATTGACAGTTCTAATAATCTTCATGTGACCTTCCATGGACAGAGTACCTCCTATCCCCTTTCGACTCAGACTCAGATCTGGTATGTCAAATATGATGGAAGTTGGTCTTCTCCACTTCGCATTAGTACTCTTCCAGGGATGGATACTATGATTCAACAGGATGCTAGTATCTCCATCCAGGGGAATGATAAAGTTCATGTATTCTGGTCAGGCAAGGCTACAGCCTATTCAGACTTCTATAGGTTGTGGCACAGAAGTGTATCTGGTGTATCTTGGTCAGACATCTCTCTTGCTCAAAGCAATGCAAATTCTCAGTTTCCGAATCAAAGATGGAGTTTCTATCCAGAAAGCAACATTATCACTTCGAGGTTGGACTATGTCTACACTGAAGGGACTGAAATAGCGAATTATGTCATCTTCTATGACTATAAGCAGGTTGGAGGTCTGATTTCACTAATTAAAACTGAACTGTTCGGGCTTCTTGATTCTTATTCCAAGTTCAAATGGACCTCTATTCCAATGACAGTTACAGAGATCTTTGGCCTAGTGGATTCGATTATTGTTCTAGTACCCAAGACTTATCTGACTGTGGTTGAACTCTTCGGTCTGGCTGATTCCAAGACAAGAACAAAAGGAATCCACAGGACTCTGTATGAGATACTGGAAGAGGTAGACAGCCAGACCCACAATAGAGCTCTGAAGATCCTAGTGGAAGAGATCCAGGGTTTCCTAGATAAGATGCCTCTAGCCGTGAAGGTAAGTAGGATATTCAAATTCTATGAGAAACCAGAAATAGAAGTCGATGTGGTGAAGGCATGATGGAAATGAAAGAGCCGGAAGAAACCGAGATCATTCGAAAAACTCTCATCAATGGTAAAGAAGATCCCATCCTTGAAGACTGCATAACTACAAAAGTAACTCAGAGGGAGAGTAAGATATGGGATGCAATGTTAATTGCTAATGATGAGAAGGGCAAGACTTTCCTTGGGACAGTTGACTTGGAAGATGAGGTCACGGTTAAGTTCAAGTATAAAGATAAACCTGGAGATTCTTGGCACATTTTATTCAAAGGAAAGGTGGTTGAACTTCAACCAGAAATGAACATAAAAGGTGAGATCTGCTCAGTGAAAGCCTATGGAACTGGAGTGGGACTCAAGAGAATGCGAGTTCCTGAGGAGTATGGAACTGAAAGTAAGTATGGATTCATGAATAAAGTCATATTTGATGATAATTATTTCGTTGACCAGTATACAACCTCTACCCATGAATGGAATCTGGTGGGCAGCAGTCCCTTCCTACAAGATGGTGATTCTGATCACATCTATGTTGACTGGTTGACAACTTCAGTAAATGACGATCTTCATGTTGCTAATTGGACTTTTATCCACAATGATTTTACTCATGTCAATGACAGCCCATGGTTGCATGATGATGATGAGAGTAACTACATCACTGAGATAGCAGATCCTTCTGCTGTTGGTCATTATGATGAATACTATGAATTTGAAACTCTAGGTCTGCCTTCAGGTGAATTCTCGGTCTCTGCTGTTTCATTAAAAGTTAAGGCGAAACTATTTGATGGGGTGAATGGTCATGCTAGTATGACTCTTAGATTCTATTGCTGGGATGGATCAACCTGGTGGAGTGGAGCCTGGCCTTTTACATCAACAGATTGGGAAACTGTTACCTTCAACTTCTCCTGTTTAGATACACTGAACAAAATCAATAATGCCCGCCTGAAGATTGAAGTGGAATCAGTCAGTGGTGGAGGCAGTGGGAAGGGTGGAATCAAAGTAACTTACGCTTATCTGCATGTCGAAGGAACAGTGAAAGGTGGAATTGGAAAGACAGAAGGCAAATTTAGATTTGTGGATACGGAACCTCGCAGCTTCTTACTTGTAGATTATCTATGGCTAGAGATTAGAGCTAAGGTGGATCCACCAAGTAGTGAATGCTACATCACTGTTACTTTGACTGATTCTGGTCCGTTCCCTGCACCTCCTATCTTCTTACCTCCTAAGAAGATCACTGGCGGTTGGGAATGGTATATCTATGATTGTAAGGATGCAATAGATATTGACAATCTAAATGACTATAATATGGAGATAACTCTCTATGGTACAGATTCGACCTCAGCTAGACTTACTGTAAGTTCAGCTTGTTGGTACTACAAAGGTTGGGGTCATGATGGAAGCATATCCACACTCCGACAAATCATGACTAATTCGATAGTGGGGATCATTCCTAAGTATGTAGAGAAATATCTGGGAAGTTCAGGCAGAGTTCCCTCGAAATGGGAATTTAACACAGATTATATTTGGAACTGGGATTATGAATTCAAGTTCTTCAACTTCCAGTATGAACCAGCCTTCAATTGTATCAATGACATTACGAGTATAGCTGCAGCAGCAAGTTATCCTAACCCAGGTATCCACTGGATAGTCCTTCCTGATGGACAACTTTGCATGGCTCCTATTGGAAATCACAATGTCTCGGGGATAACAACAGAATATAATATCAACGATGTCTGGCCAACCTGGTCTCGCATCACTCCAATTGAAGTGAAGAAAGAAATGATCACTACCCAGTTCCGTAAGTCAGAGATGGAAGCAAATAGAGTGATTGTGAATCGCATTGTGAAACTTGGAGGCAATGATATGATCTGTGAAGGGAATGCCAATCAATGGGAACACCAACAGTCTGATGGAAAAATCTACAATAGCACTGCCGATCCAAGAGTAGGTTTGCAATGCATTCAATTAGCTAGTTGGCAGATGGCAACTTATAGATTCAGATGTCCTCTTAGTTTCCAAACTTACTACTTAGGTTCCGAGAAGAATGTTCCAACTGTTACCTTCTGGTTCAAGGTTGGAGGAGCAACTTCCAATCATAAGATTTTCTTCATATTTGGCACTAACTGGGAATCACGAATAGAATTTGATCTAAGTAGGAAAGGTGTTAAGGAAAATGAATGGGTCTTTGTTGAAATAGAGATAGGACCAAACTCAAAAGATGAGTGGAGTTCAAGAGATTGGTCTGCCATATCTTATGTTGGCTTCAGTTTCGATGCTGGTTTTCATGCGGGAGAAGAACATTGCTGGGTAGATGGCTTAAGGATCAATGGAAAAATTGTTCGTGTAAGTTACAATAGCACGAGTATAGATAAACATGGATGCAAGGAGAAACTGATTACAGACAGTCTTTCTGAAACCTATCAGTATAAAGATGCAGAAGATGATTCTTGCCCTCTGGGCCAGGTAGCCAAGGCTGAGTTGATTCGAGCGATGAAAACTCCATTAACAGGAATAATACAGATTCCTCTTGACCCCTTGATATTGCCAGGACAATTAGTTATGATCCGAGCATGCAGGAAAGAGACTGGATTCAATATCGATGAGAACACTCACCCAGGCGGATTTAGAATTACAGAAGTTACACATGCCTTTGGGATAAGTGGAGCAACCACTACTCTAAGCCTTACTGATGACCTGACAAATAGTGTTCCAATTGGCCCTGCAGATGCTTACATTGCAATTCTTAAAGCAAGTAATCCGGACTTTCAAGATAGAGATCGAGCATCAATCAAAGCAGCTTCTGTTGACAAAGACTTGATGGTATTAGCAAAAGATTATCCTGCTGGTGATTAGAATGAGTAAACTGAAGGAGTATATAAAAGAAGTCGAGGAAGAGATTAGGAAGCTCAAGGAACTGAATCCTAGCGATAGGCTAGCATTCATGAGTGCACTAGAGCAGAGTCTATACAACATCCATGGAAGCACCATTGGTTGGCATAGCTGGATCAAGTCTCCAGGTATCATGGCTAAATTCTCCAAAGAGGAACTGGCTGGATACTTTGAGAGGATGAGAGAGTATGCTGTACTGTTCCTGGAATTGGATCTGAAAGCTACGAGGCAGATGCAGAGCAAGGGATTGGAGAAGGAAGACAATAAGGAGTTATCATATGTCCAGTAATGAAATATTGCCTGAGAAGGGAATGTACCTAGTGAAGCCACATGGTAACCTAGTCTGGACTGGGAAGAAGACTCTGATCGTAAAGGAGAAGGAATTCCCCAACATGCTCAATATTCCACTCTATCTCATAGAGGGTAAACTCTGTTATGGTATCTTGGAACTCACATCCATGAGGAAGATCTGGAAGGTTGAATTCGAGAATAGAAGGAAGGAACATCTGATTACTCCAGAAGAAATCAAGGCATGGGGCTGGATATTCCCACTCTTTGCTTATGAATATAAGTTCCTAGAGAACTACAAGGTTCCTAGAGGTGTGGAGATTCCTCAGGGAGTCCAGACATTCGTAGATTCAAAGAATATAGAGTTCCTGATATCAGACCAGGACTTAGAAGCTAAGCACCTGTTAGCTCATACTTTATGCAATCTAGACCTGCACCTTTTGGTTCATGCAGAACTGAGGAGAAGAGGAAAGGAACATCAAGATCTAGATGAACTCGATAGAGAGGAAGTCATTCTTCTTGAAGACATTGCCAAGTATGATCCTGCTCCTCTGACAGACCAGGTGCTTGTCAATGATCACAGACTTGCCCACATCTTTGCTAACAGGATGAGAGAAGGAATCAAGATTGAATCGAAGCAATGGAGTCCATTCGCATTACCTGAACAGAAGAAGATGATAGAGCACATTCATAGCCTCATTGTTGCTGAGATGGAGAAGAGAAAGATGAAGCATCTGACTCCACTAGCAGTCAACATTACTGATATCACTGCAGATTATTGCAAGGGTTTAGGTGATGAGGAACTGAAGGCACTCGATGCTTTCCTACACAAGACTGGCAAGGACTCTGGAGTCAATGAAGACCTTGTCAATGCGGCAATATTCGTAGAGGAAGAGTTGAGGAAACGAGGCATCAAGATCCCAGACTGGAAAGATGATCTTGAGAAGCAGATGCAGATCTTCATAGTAGAGTATCCTTCACCAGAAGGTTTACAAGAGGAGATTACCTTAGACAAGGTGGTAGGATCATTCCCTGACACACTGCCTTCGGATTTTCCACCTATACCTATTTTTCTGATTGGCAGGATTGTGAATGAGGGGAAGATTCCTTCTAACCATGACATTGACATTCTCATCAAGGGTCCGTACCTAGAGGGATTGGTCTACTTTATCAAGAATGTCTGCACAGACCCAGCAATAGCTAGGAGACTTCATGTCACCTTTGACCTCAGAGGACCAATGATTGGCTATTCATATCCACTCTATAGTTATGACTATAAGAAGTCAACCATCAACAAGAGACTAAGTCCCTGGGAGATCCTAGCAGAACTCAAGCCCCTTACTTACCACAAGAACCAGAAGCCTGAGAAAGAGACTGAAGTTTGGGATGCAGATGTTCTATGGAGAGAATGGGCAGAGGAAAGGATAGCACATAAGCTGCATGTTCAGAAGAAGTATGATGGCATGTACTTCCAGATACACAGGAAGGGAGATGAGGTTAGGTTCTTTACTGAAGACTCTCATATCGATAGGCAGGATGCCTTCAAGAAGTCAAGAGAAGAACTGTTGAAGATCTCAGGAACTTACATAATTCATGCTGAGATGGTTGAATATGACAATGAAGGAAAGGCACTCAAAAGAGAAGAGATGATCAAGTGGATCAATGCAAAGCCGGAGTCTCTAGATGACAAGAATGTAGTATTCCATGTGCATGATGTCACTTACTTGAATGAAGAACAGTTGGTGGATAAGGGCTATGGAGAGAGATATAGAGCCCTTCAGAGTTTGATCTCTGGAAGTCTCAAGCACTTTGAAGCAATCCCTTCAGTTATAGTGGAGAATAAGCAAGAATTCTTCAAGGCAGTAGAAGATGTCAGGACAATGCCAGGATCTGAAGGTGCAATGGTTAAGGATTCCACAGGAGTCTACAAGACCCAGTGTGCACAATCATCTTGCAGAACCAACGATATGGCTAAGGTAAAGAACCTTAAGGAGATTGATGTCATAGTACTGAAGAGAGTTCCTAAGAAGACTGCTGAAGGCAAGGAGATGGATCAGTACACTTATGAATGTGGGATTCAAATTCCAGCTAGTATGAAGGATGAATTTAAGAGAGTGGAGGAAATTAATGGTAACTACTATGCCTACATTGGAGAGAGTTACTCTACATCTCTTAGACTTGAGAGAGGAGAGATTCTGGTAGTGCGTCCAGTGCAAGTTTTGGAGTACATCGAGGAGGAAGGATAATGCCTAATCATCGAAAGTTGAACCAGCCTCCAAGGTACTTGGATGGTAGAGATAATTCAGAATATGAGAGATGGAGATACCAGAATATACAATCAGAGAGAGAAAGGAAGTTGAGAAATAGAAGGAAGTATTCTCAGAAGATAAAGCTAGAAGTCCTAAGCCATTATTCAGGTGGAGTTCCAAAGTGTGCTCTCTGCTCTTGCTTCAACTTAGATGCTCTTACTCTGGACCATGTGAAAGGTGGAGGAAATGCTCACAGGAAGTCCATAGGGGCAACTAGAAGACATAGGAAAGGAAGAGTTAGCGGAATTGACTTTTACAATTGGATCAGACAGAATAACTATCCAGAAGGTTATAGGATTCTCTGTATGAATCATCAGTTTATTGAAAGAGCGAGGATGTTATATCATGGTTAAGAGGACTATAAGTTGGATGTTTCCTTTGGTTGTCTCTAAGTCATCCAAGACAGAACCAGATGACTATAAGTTCTTCAAGAGACTGGAAGCAGTTGGGACTGGCTGGAGAGCAGGATTGACATACATGCCTGTCTGTCCACATGTCCACAATGCTAAGAAGTGTGTTCTGAAGGAAAGATTCTGCAGACCATTCTACTGGCTAACCAACCTCAAGTTCCCTGTCAAGTGTATCTATGCTGATCATTTCAGATGTGCCTATGTCAAGGATTATTACTACCAGAGACTCCAGATAGGAACAGACCAGGAATATCCAACTGAGGCATCCAAGAGAAGGTATGTCATGCAGTCACACATTAGAGGAGACTCTCAACATACTGATGTTAGAATGGAATGGGATGGATTCCTAGTTGGCTATGAAGTGGTTGGAGGTTCGGTAAAGGAACCAGTTACCCCTGATAAATGGGAGATAAACAAGGGACAGAGAATCGAATGGAAACTCACACAGCCTAAGGATTGGTTAGAGGTAGAAGGCAAGATAGAGCCAGGCGAGATTGGAGCAACTCAAAGAGAAGCTGGAGAGTTCAAGATCGTATCCAAGGGAGTCTTCTGGGAAGGAGCACAGAAGCCTTACTTCAAGGAATTCTTCTATAAGTCTGATAGAGATACAGGTCCACTAAAGAAAGACAAGTATGTACGAGTAGTTGTCAGAGGACTTAGACTGCCTTTATTGGATCCTGAGACAAGGAAGAAGATCCCAGGCAAGTATGAGATAATATGGAGATTCATGGTGCCAGAAGACCAAGTGGCATATGCCCTAGAGAGGGGAATGAAGAAAGACTGGAAACCTCCAAAGGGTGTCATTCCAGTTCCACCTGACCAGAGAGACTCTGAGGAATTCAAGATATGGAAAGCAACCTTAACTGAGAACCTGGCCCAGGCAAGATTCAGTGTCATTGAGATTAGTTGGCTAGGTCCAGTTCATGTGAGAGGACAAGCTGAGAGAGAATACTATCTAAGAATAGATGATGGAAGTGCTAAGGTGCTAGGCTTCCTGTTGACCGACAATCCATTGAGAGTTCTCCCAGTAGGAGCAATGGGTGAAGGGAGAATCAACAAGAAGTGGCTAGACTATGAGGGAGAACTATCTCCAAGTACACCATACAATCCAAACAAGGAACTTAGAGCATACCATAAAGTCCTAGAGTTAGCAGACTGCAATATCAAGGAATCAACAGATGAGACAGGAAAGACTATCTATGATCTAGAATTGAAGGGCACAGAACTGAAGGGGAACTTCAGACTAATTCAAGAGGAGAAAGGAACTCCTACTTATACACTTGAAAGTCTATCAACAGGACATGAGTTTGTCTTGCACAAGCACTATGGAAATGGAATCAAGGAACACTATGATCTAAGATGGAAGCTGGCTAGTGATCACAAGCAAGAGATCAACATCTACAAAGATCCTCGTAGGTTAGATGTAGGAGAGAAAGCATTCGCTAGAGTGAAGGATGTTCATGAAGACCCAGAGACTCTCAAGTTATGGATGGTCACTGAAGGAACTCATCTCTTCAGATTAGTTGGGCCTCTCGAGACATACATTGACTGCTTGGATTCGGGAACTCTGGAGATTCTAGGGCAGACAGAAGATGAGATCACATTAAGGGTAGAAGGACAGAAATTCAAGGGAGTATTCAAGGCAAATAGAGTTGAAGGTGGATGGGAATTCTCAAGGATAGAGGACAAGGTCCAGAAAGAAACCAGTGAGTTAGACATGGCTCTGAAGAAGAAGAAGTTAGAGTTAATGGAGAAGATATTGAAGGAGGAGAATCAAAGTGAAGATGTATAGAGACCCTGAACTGAAGGAAGAGATCTCCCAGATAGATTTTGGAGAAGTGGAGATAGGGCAAAGCAAGGAAATGACAGTGTATCTTCTCAATGAGAGAGATACCCTATTGAAGAATCTAAACTTCTCCTTCAAGAATAAAGATGTCGAAGTGATAGAGAGTCCTAGGGCTCTCAGTCCTAGACAAATTACTAAGTTGGTAGTGAGATGGACTCCTAATCTTCAGATAAAGAGTGCTCTCAAGATAGACCTACTCGTCAGGGGAGAGGAAGTCATTCTTAAGTAGGTGGAGTTGATATGGCATGGTTAACGGGATGGAAGTATCGCAAAAGCCATGTGATCAATCCTGCAAGCGAGGCAGGAACAGGTTACCAAGTTAAGATCATTGTTCATTATGGCTCTGGCATAGATACGGCTGGAGATGTCTACCTAAACAGTGGATGTAGAACAGACTTCGGGGACATCCGGTTCTCTGATAATGATGAGACCACACTTCTGCCTTACTGGATAGAACAGAAGATTAATTCAAATAACGCTATCATTTGGGTGAGGATAACAGACGATCTCAACACAAGTGCAGTCACCATCTACATTTACTTCGGGAAGGCAGATGCAATCTCGGCATCTAGCATTGGAAATACTGGCATCATAGGACAAGACTTTGATGAACAGGGTGATAGTGAAGCTCCTACTAACTGGATCCTAGAAACACAACAAGGTGGAGAAATAAGAACTGTTAGTGATCCTTATGTTTCTCCTTCCCGTTCACTCATGTTCAGAGACTCTTCGAGACAAGCCTATGTGCAAGCTTATAGGCCATTCTCGAATCAGACAAGATTCAAGTCTGAGATTATGGTACGGTCCAATCAGAACGGTACAACCTTTACTCTACTCTTTGAAGATGCAGCAAGGCTAGCTGGGCCAGTCATAGAGTTTTGGAACAATGGTTGGATAACATACATCCTTCCTTCTGGGAATCATTCCAACATCCAAAAGTATTATCCAAATATCTGGTATAGATTACTCCTCATTATCGATTGCAGTACAGATACATTTGATATCTACATAGATGGAGTACTGAAAGGAAGTAGTCTCCCATTCTACAATGTTTTAACTGACATAACTAACTTGACAGTTTGGACAGGTACTCAGTCCCGGATGGATTCTTTTATAGATGACTTGATATTATTCAAGCACATAAGTCCTGAACCAAGCCACGGAGGTTGGGGATACAGGCAGACCTCTATTGAAACTATCGAATCATTTGGGATGCAAGACTTCTTCATCAAGAAACATGTCCTCAGAATCTTCAAAACTCTAATTGAGATCTTTGATCTTGAGGATTCACAGAGTCGAATCAAAACTCTGCAAAGAAGTCTTGCTGAGTCCTTAGTCTTCCTAGATTCAAGAATTAGTTCCAAGAGTCTCATGAGAACCTTTGTAGAGTTGCTAGGAGTCTCTTGCTTTCTAGCCAGGCAAACACCAATTATTAGAACTGTGATTGAGAAACTAGGAACAACAGATGTCTGGTCAAGAACTAAGATCATAGTGAGGACTAGGACTGAGGAATTAGATCTTGCTGATAGTAGATCCAGGATCAAAGAACTCCAGAGAATCATCATTGAGGGTCTTGGTGGAAAAGATATCCAAAGCAGAATTAAGGATCTCCAGAGAGTCTGTTCAGAACTACTGGCTTCGGAGGACTTCATCCATATCCCACTGAAAGTTCAGATAGCGGTTCTTGAACTTCTTGGACAACTCGATATCATCCTGGAAGAGATACTAATTCCTAAGGCGATTCTACCTTCTAAGGTAGGGAAGAAATGGAGGATCGTACAGAGAATTCCTACTCTGGGCAATCCTTACGAAGAGTTTGAGATTCCAGTCCCTATACAAGGATTTCCTTTCACCCAATTAGTTGAAGAGATTCCACTCATAGGGAAGCCAGTAGCACAATTTGCACTTAGACTTAGTGTCAGAGGGAAGAAAGGATTCAAGGTATTGAAGGAGTTACTAGATGGCTAGTTATAATAATGAGGAAATGCTAGTACTAAAGGAGTGTCATGTAATATGATAGATGTACATTCTGAACTGATACAAGAGAGACTTTCAAACCCTGTCATTGTCAAGAGAGAAGAGGGTAAACTCTTCATCTCAGGAGTAGCTCTTGCTGAGGGTGAATGGAAGGGAGTATTCTATCCAGCAAGTGAGTTGGAGAGAGCTGCCAGTTTACTGCTTGGAATACCTATCAAGATTGAACATGAACTTGAATCTAGAAGGACAATTGGGAAAGTAACTGAGTCTGCATATAATCCTCTGCTCAAGGCAATTCTATTCAAGGCAGAGATCACAGGTGAGGACTTTCCAATAGAGGACTATGACTTCGTGAGCGTATCCTCATGGATGAACAAGTTGACATTACCTGATGGCAAGGTCGAAGGACATGACTTCTCGTTTGATGAACTGTCCTTGACTCAAAGTCCAGCATGTAAGACCTGCTTCATCATATCAAAGGAACAGTTATCAGATATAACCCAGGAGCAATTTAGCTCTACAAAACATATTGAATTGAAGGAGAAATTGAAGTTGATTGAAGAGAAGAAGACAGAGACGAAAGAGAATCCTAAACTCTTTGCTATTGTGGAACTGCATTCAGTTGAGGAAGTAGAGGAACTTCAGAAGAAGTACCCATATGTCTATCCTTACTATGGCTATCCTCACAAGTATCCATATTATTACTATGACCAGCAAGAAGGCAAGTACTATCCATACTATCCAAAGTATCCAGAGAAGGCACCTGAGAAGAAAGCTGACTATGGATGCCCAGAAGGAGAAGTGTGGGATGAGAAGGAAGGTAAATGTATGCCTATAAAAGAGGAAGCAACTGAGACTTTAGCTGAGACTCCGAAGAAAGAGGAAATCCCTAAGGCAGAAGTTCCAAAGGAACCATGTGAGCCCTGCAAGGAAGCTGCTCTTGTTAAGGAGATGGAAGGTCTCAAGACTGAGGTCGAGAACTTGAGGAAGTCAGTAGATCTTGGTAGAGAGAACCAGACCAAACTTGAAGCTGACAAAGTGAAGGAAGTCAAGGATGCAGTAGAAAGGACAAGGAATGAGATCCTTGTTGACTTAGAGAACCTCAAGGTTCTAAAAGATTCTAATCTCGTTAGACAGTGGAAGAGTGAAGGAGCAGTTCGTCTAGTCGGTGAGATTAAGCAAATAATCAATAAGCACAAGAAGTAACCTGAAATCCTGACTTGATCAAAGTCGAGGTAAAGAACAAATTAGAAGGAGATTAAAATGACAAAGATTGAAGAGAAAATCTACAAGCGCTTTAATGAAAAGCTAGCTTTGACTGCGGGTCCTGCGGCTGTTGGTGTGGCTAAGGTCATATCTGAGGCTGCAAAAGCTGCTGCAATAGGCAGAGAATTGATGTGGGTCATTGAGACCGATCAGTTGACCTTGCTGGTACCCAAAGCTGGAATTGGCAGTGCAACTATAGTTACAAATGACACCTATGATGCTGATACTGATGAGGGCGAATCCTATACCTATGGAACTGTTGATGTGAATCGAAGAGTCTTCTCAGGCCAGAGTTGGACTGAAGGATTCATCGAGGAAGTTCCATTCAGTGTGGTAGAAAGACAGATCCAAGGTGTTGGCACAGCAATAGGAAAGGAAGAGACTGCTGACATCTTCGCCATGTTTGGAGCTATCTCATCCGGTGATTTGGCCGGTGGAACGATAGGCACTCTAGCAGGAACAATAACCATGGCTGACCTAAGTGCAATGGTCACTGATGTCAAGGGTGGAGATTATGTCCCAACAGTAATAGTGATGACACCAGAATTGTATGGTGAACTATTAAAGGACGAGAAGTTCACAAGTTCTCTGTATACCGAGGAACAAGTACTGGGCAGCGGTCTCAGAAGTCTTCTATTAGGTTGCAAGATTCTTGTAACGAGTCTCTGCATAGCGAACACTATCTTCTGTATTGATGCAACTGCTGCAGCTGTTTTGGCTATCCGCTCAGATCTGGAGATAAAAGACTGGGAGAATGGTCAGACAGGCAAGATGGGCATAAGGGCCAGAGAGCGCATGGGTAGACTAGTGCTAAGGGGAACTGCTGTAGCTAAGTATAACAGATAAACCTCCTGATTGAGCTGGTGAGATTCCAGCGAAATTCCCCTATTTTCTGGGAATCGAGGTATCAATAATTGAAGATCCCTGTGTGGGCTATTGTAGAGTACTTGTCGTGTCCTAAGAAAGCCTACTTCCTATGCTATAAGAAAGTGCTTCCTTCAGGAGAACGAAAGAGCAAGTATAGACTCAAGGGGATTGAGATGCATGAGAGACTCGTGAGAGAATTCTTATCTAAGTCCTGGGATAGACAACTCTACTTCTATCACCTTGGATGCAAGTATGGCATAGAAAGAGAATTCAAGGGCTTCACTATAGTTGGGAAACCTGATGCTCTCGATGTTATCTACGAGAAAGATCCTACTGGGAAGATCATAGGGAAGAAGATCTCATTAATTGAGTTCAAGACTACTGGGCAAGAAAGACCTGCCCTGTGGCAAAGAGAACATGCCATCTTCCAAGTACAGATCTACCGGTGGCTAGCAGGTCCTAGTCTTGATTCGCTTGGCCTTAAGTTTCACGATCGTGATAGCATCCTATGGTATCAACAAGAGCCTGAGGAGTTTATGTTCGAAGAGGATGCAATTCCTTTGGATGATATCGAAGAGATCCTGAGTTTTATTATTGACACCTGGCTTGGGTTAAAACCTATGAAGTATCCTCCAGTACCATTAGCAAGAAAGATCTGTAGATGCTGCAGTAAAGAAGTCAGGGATCAATGCGATTACTTCCAAAATGAAGTTAGGAGCAGAGAATCTTGGAGAACTTGAACAGTTACTTCAAGGACTTGACAGATTTTGATCCTATTCCTCCACAGAAAAGTTTCTTTCTAGATATGATGAATTTTGGCATTAAGTTGGTCTTGGTTTCTTCTGGTACTAACTGTGGCAAGACACTATCAGCAGCCATTCTCATTCTCTGGTTTATCACTGAAGTTTCAAAAGAGCTTAAGAGACCGATCAGAGTTCTTGTTATCACTCCCCAGACTAAAGAATTATGGTCTCATTTGAGAAGAATCTTCAGAGAGCATCCTGAACTCCTGCGCCTTGATCCTGATGGTCCTGATTCCACTAAGGATGACAGATCCAATGACAGGCTTGTGACAAGAGGAATCTACCATGATATTCCAGAAGATGGATTCCAGTTCAAGGACAATCTTTCAGAGGTTCTGATCAGAGGAGCAACCTCTAGACAGATCAAGGGACCACATTGTGATCTCCTGATAGTGGATGAGGCCGGTCTGGTTAAAGAGAGTGCAATCAAAGACTGTCTTGGTAGAATGCAAGGGATCTGCAGACTGATCCTCCTTTCAACTCCTGAAGAGGACTCATACTTCGATGACTTATGTTCCAAGCCTGAAGAGCAAGAGAAAGGCTGGAAGCTCTATAACTGGAGCAAACTTGATACTCCTTGGAATGAAATGGCTGTTATGATTGCTAAGAAGGTCCTAGGAGAGACTTCAGCAGAATACTATACAGATGTGCTTGGAGAGTCTGCTAAGGTAAGCACCAAATTCCTATACAGAGAATTCCTTCCCAAATGTTCTATTCCTGGGTCAGCATATCTAGAAGGTGGAGATCTCATTGCTGGTCTGGATCTTTCTGAGGGAAAGGCAGATCCTATTTCACTAGTCATAGTTGAAGTATTGAAAGAGAGGAACAAGCTCTATCTAACTCGAAAGTGGGAAACTCCTATAACAATTGAAGAATGTCTGCCTGAAATCAATCAGATCCTAACTGACATGAAAGTGAAGATTGTGAATATTGACTACAGGCCATTTGCTCCAAGTGAATATGCCCAGGAGAATGTCAAGATCCCTTACACAATAATCAATGGGCAGGAGTTGGGTCGAAAGACTCAGATGATCCACAATCTCAGAAGGATAATGAAGGCAGGAAAACTGGAGCTTTATGATGAGCATAAGGACATAAAAGAAGAGTTGAAGAAGTATCGATTCGACATAGGAAGAAGAGATGATCTAACTTGTGCTCTAATGATGGCTCTCTGGAAGGAAGATTCTATGTCATCTCAGAAGGGAGTTTTCATAGAACTCAAGAGTCCAAAGAAGGTATATGGAAGGAAGAAGGATGACTGGTGAGGAACTGATAAATAAGTGAGCGATCTATTCAACTAGAGGGATAACTGTGCAAGATGACTTTGAACCTAGATATCTGAATTACTTCTATCAAACTAGAAAATCTAAGCGTGGAAGGTTTCCTCGTTGCAGGAAGTGTCTGAAGGTTATTGAATGGAATGAGGAATCTATCTTCTTCATGACAACCTCTGGATTCGTTCGGGAGTTCCTTAAGATGATCACCACTTCTCCTCATCATGTAAGTTGGGTGACTCTCTGTATGAAGTGTTGGAAGAGACACAAGAGACAACTGGATGCTCTGGAAGGCACTGGATATAGTTGAGTAACTTCCAGTAAGATCCAAGTTAATCCAATTACTAAGTCATGCCAGGAGTCCATTCATATCGATGTGGCCTCTGGATCTTCCTTCCAATCTGAACAGCACTTAAAATAGAGTTCTGATATGACCATTCTCAGCGATGGATGTTTTGTGCAGTGGCAATATCTCCTTCTTGGATGGAAATATGCTAATATCCTGTGTCTACAGTTGCTACAACTTTGTCTTGCGATCTTATCCCAAACTGTTCTCTTCAACTTCCTCTCAAATCCCACTGAAAGAATGTTCTAGTCTAAGTGTTAGGTCTAGGTATCTACAGTTGAAACAATGCTGATCTGCAATCTTGTAATAGACTTCTCGTTCCTGTTTGTTCATTGGTCTCACTTCTTCCTGAGGAATCGTCTGAAGTCACACTTCTTCCAACCATCATCCAATTGATACATTAGTATTGACCAACAACGGTCACATAGAATGAAGTCTTCTTTGGCTTTATAGGCATCCAGGAATTCATCAAATCCATACTTCTGTTTCTGTTTCTCTGTGGCAGGATGGAACATGTCGAAGTCTGCCCCCTTCTTGATCTCATGGAATGGAAGGAAGGAATCCTTGATCGAATCTATGAATTCTTGAGTGTAGTCAAGTTGCTTCATAGCTTCTTCGATATCATCCTCTGACCTACCACACTTAGAGCAAGTCTTGAATCCTAATATCTTCCTGAACATTGTTCTAGTTCTCATTCTTCATTCCTCCCTAGTCGTTTAAGTATTCGTTCTCTCTCAATATATAGTACACAATTATGGTCTTCTTCCTCCGTCCACCACAGATTATTGTCCATGTAGAGTATTATTCCTCCTTTTCCATTTCTTGTTTAAACTTATCCCATCTATCTTTAAGCTCCTCTGTTACCTCTGCAAGATAATCCTCAGTGTTTTTCTTGAACTCCTCGAGATGCTCCTTCTCTTCTGCTCCTTCTTTCTCATTACCATTCCAGATGGTTGAATCAATTCTTGCCTCTATTTCTTCTTTGACTATCTCTTGAAGTTCCGCGGGTTCTAGACAATCTAGTTCCCAGACTACTTGATATGGATATCTCATTCGCTTCAAGGCTGGGTCTTTCTTATTCAGTGCTGTTGTCAGGTTCTGTTTGTTATACTTTGCTATCTGTGCCTGGTTGAGACCTATTCTTGTCACAGTAATATTCAAGCCTCTATTGTTGAAAGCATCCATATTTTCTTGGAGTGCTCGCAACATATCGAGTCCTGACGGGTCATGGTCAGACAGGAGTAGAATCTCTATCTCTTTAACAGGAAATCTATCTACTCCTTTGATAACTGATGTGTGAGAACTGAATCCTTTAGTGGCTGAATATTTTACTCCGCATTCCCTGCAAACCTTACCTACTGAAGATAGCAACGCTTCCTTCTCTATCCAAACTTCAATGTATTTCGTTTGTCCTCTCCACGCTTTCCTACAGTAACTCCCGAATTCTATATTGTCTATCTGAGATTCAATGTAAGCTTCTGGAGAATTATATCCAAAGTCTCCGCCCTCAACAGGTCGATTGCTGTCTACTATGTCATTTCTAAATTGTCCTTGTTTCCTCAGTCTTCCTATTAAGTCTCCAAGATAGATGTATGCATTTTTATTCTTTGGTATGAAGCCATGTGCTACAAGATGGTAATAGATCTGCCTCAATGTCACTGGTGTGTTTGCCACGATGAACTTGCCTGCTTCAGATATGGCATCAGTCCATTTCTTGCCCTGTTTCCTTCCTCCTCCTAAACGAGGCCCCGGTTTCCTCAATCCTTTGCAGTATTTTCTTACAGTTGCCTTGGGTATGCTGAGATTCTTTGAAATCTGAAGATTAGTCAGTGTTGGTGCCAAGGCTCTTATCTGCTTTATGATTTCCTTCGGTACTGGATGTCTTCCCATTTATATTCCACCTTCTCCTTCACGAAGGATTTTGCAAAGCATCTTTACTTTCATTCTTCTATTCCCTGCGAAATCTAAAGTTCTTGCTCATAACATTCAAGGCACATCTGATGATGATCATCATATTCCTCTCGTGTTATCGGCTTTCCACACCTACTACATTCATTCGTCTTTTCTTCTTCCATTCTTTCTTCTCCTATTGTCTTTTCAGGTCTTCTCTAATGAGCTGTCTTATTCTCTGACTGGCTCCCTCGTCTTTATATTTGAGACAGAACGAGAACCATAGTTCATCTTCTATCTTGAAGTTCCTTGATTTCTTCATTCTTTACCACCCTCCTGTTTTTCTCCTATACATAATATTACGACACTACGATATATTAACATTGTGGTGAGACACCAATTTGGTAGTTCAATCCAGGAGACCAACACAGACTTGGCTTTCCCATCATCTTTAATCCCTAGTAGAATAGGAAGTTATCTTTCTAGTATTCGGGTTGATTTGGTTGAACTAGAAAACTGAGGAACTTAATGATATCAACGGCGTTGACAACTTCAGTTCTGCCGCCGGCGGATCTGGAATAGCCTTGAACAAGCAAGGATGCTAAGCACCTCAGACATTCCAGAAGACTATCTCATGAGAAGAAGCATTGATCTCGACATATGATAAATTGCATGATCTGTCCGGCGGACAGTCCATTACATTTGAACAAGTTCAGATGCTAAGACTTCATGATACCGCCGGCGGCGGGATCATCACCAAAGAGCAAGCCTGCATGTTAAGTACTTCAGACATACCAAGGAAATGTCACATTTTTGGCCCCCCGCCCAAAAATATTATCTTGAATATCAGTAGGGAACTTCCATACATTGAGGCAAGAGACATGAATCTAGATGTAGAAAAGGCATTAGTCAAGCAAAGAATGTCTCAGGGTGGTAAGGGAGAGACAATTGTCCCTACCTTAGCAGGGAAAGCATCCGAGAAGACAGCAGAGCAGGTTGGTCTAAACTATAAGACATTTGAGAGAGCACAAAAGATCATAGAGAAAGGTTCAGATGGACTGAAAGATTTGGTGAGGAACCAGACCCTAAGTATCTATGGTGGTTGTAGACTAGATATCAGGTACTTAAATGTCATCAATTGACGACATTTAGGAACTTAGCAACATCGTCAAATGACGATGTCAGAAGGAAGTACTTGTATTGAAGTATAGATAACCTATGATCATTCTAATACGATCCTACTGTTGCCAAGTCGTGACTTTCCCGGGAAAGGGACGAGGATTCTAGATACCAGGTATTTAGACACTGACACCATAGAACTGTAATCCATCACAATCATAGTATAGATAAACAGTCAAATTGTTACCTAATACTCATGTCGAGGCCAATCCTACTAGCCAGATAAGTCCTGCTTTTAGTTCCGAACTCCATAGAAGGAGATGCAGCCGCTAACCACAATATCCAGTGCTCAGATGGACTTGTACTTATACCACCTAATACCAAGGTGTCAGGTTAAAGATACTTGATCTTGATTCCGAACCTTCTTCGAACAACTGCTCCATACTTGTTCTTCATGTGGTAGGTTTCTAATTTAGATGGAGCAGTCACTACTATCATGTTGAATGGTCTTCCTATTGGTATATACTTGAGTTTCCTGACCTTCTCTTCCACGATGAGTCTACTTATCATCCTCTTTGCTTTCCTTATTCTCTTCTCCACTGCCTCATATGGCAATTCTTTCAGATGGTTCTTGTCCCAGGTTAGGTTCTTACCCACTGTAATTGTTTCATATTTCCTCAGTTCAATCACCTCTTGCTCAGGACTTCTTCTAATGCCTAGCTTAAAACAAAGATGCTAGGGAACTTAGGTGTCTCAGGGATCTCAATCAGTTCTTAGGTTGTCGATACATTCACTGAGTCCAAAGCAGACCTCTGAGTCACAGAATACAACATCTAGAGATAATCTCTTGAGTGCTTCTCTGATTCTTCTTCTGCCTTCCTCACTTACATTCTTGGGTATGACAACTAATACTGACTCCAAGGGAACCATTATAGGATTCTCATTCTTATCCATGTTCAACTCACCTCCCATGCTTCACTCTGAGATAATAATACATGTGTGCCAATTCATGATCTAGAACAAGATTAAAGAATCCCTTAGACTCATTCACTCGAATCAGTATTATATGATTTGGGTGCTGAATGGGAGGAAAGAAAAATCCTGAGTAAACATATCTCTTACTTACTACAAATGCATCAAGATTCTTGGGAAGTGGTGTGTCATTAAATAGATGCTTCCATCGTTTCATAAGTATACTTCTAGGTATCTTTCTCCCTATGAGCTTTTTGATTCCTTCTTTCTTCTTCATTCAATTTCAACTCGAGCAGTCTTTTTTTTCCTCTTCCTTTATGACGGAAGCGTACCATTCAAAGATGTTGAATCCAGTAATGTTGAAACTCTGTACTCGTGTCAAGACAAAATTGAAGTCAAAGTGTAGTGCTTCAAGAGCTAGGAAGATCTTATGCAAATCTTCATCACTGATGTCTTCACTGACTCCAATCACTACTGGAAGGTTCGTTCCTCTGCTATGAAGTACTGAATATACTCTCTCTGTATTCATTAGTCCACCTCCAGGGTTGTCCATCCCTCGCAAGCCCAGGTTTCGAATTGAGACTTGTGTTTCTTCCAGCATTCAGAACAGATGATAGGACAGTTCTTATTTGAAAGTCTACTATAATGGAGGAATCTCCTTAAGGCTGCATTTGACTCCAGGATTCTATAGACATCCTCTCCTGCCTCAATTCTTCGATGACAAGCTCTGCAATATCTTCCTGCACCTCTTCCATGATAGGACATTATGAACTTGATGAATTCAAGCTTCAAATTCTATTCCTCCTTCTGGAAAGAGGTTAGACTTCTCTGGCTTGCTTCTTCGGGAGGTAGATACTGTCCGATCTCAATCTCAAAGGGGATTGGAGCGGACAGAGGCTTATGGTGTCTTCCATAACAAAGAAAACCCTTGATCTTGATAGCGCCCTTGCTCTTGAAAGTCTGTAAGTTCCTGGTCTTGTCTATTACTCCTAGTTTATTGGAATACCATTCCCGGCCTTCCTTGAAGACTGTATAGATACAGCCATCCTTGTCGAACCAGAGATTGAAGGAGACAACAGCACCTTCATGGTGTAGATTTCTTTCTGATAGGACCTTGGAGAATTGCTCTGTCAAGATCTTATCACCCAAATCATAAATTCTATTTCCTATAGTGATCTTGATCTTCTTCCGAATGAATCTAGGCTTCCCGAAGTCCCTATGAGCATCCTGGGATCGTTTGCTGGTTCCTCTCCACTTGATAGGGCATTCCTTCTCTGCCCTAATAACTAGATCAGTTCCGAACATAATACATAACCCAATCCTTTCCCTGGCTCTTGCAACTGAGGAGCTTCCTGGTATAATCATAACTTAGGAACATTCTCTGTAGTTTCTGATCAATCTCATCAGAATGGGCTTCGATGAGCCACTCTCTGACAGAAGCAACTATCTTTCTGTCTACTTCCAAGATCAGCATCTCAGCACCTTCGATGTCTACCTTGATGACATCTGGTTTGTAGAGAACTATCAGTCTCTCTAATTGTTTTGGATCAGTCAAAAAGATGACTAGAGGGATAACAGTTTTTGATGCCTGATAGGAATTGATCAGCTGCTTTCCCTTGTCTTCGTCTCCTTCGACAGCGATGACTTTCTTTGCTCCATACTTCAAAAAGAAGATGGCAGTGCTTCCAATGTCTGCTCCTAGATCTAGAACAATCTTATCCTTGTAGCTTATCAGTTTGTCTGAGATACCCCAATGATTTTCATATCCCATTCTCTAGGTCCCCTTGATAGTACTTCTTCTATAGATAGGATTGACAAGAGATACAGTGATAGGATTAACTAAGTGTATTTGTAATTCAACTAGATCGATCCCTCTATAGAACAACTTACTTTGTCCTCCTACAGTTCCAGTATGCATGTAAGGAGAACTTGTCCTCTAGGTTGTCTGGTATGTTGAATGTCTCTAGGATGTCAAGTGCCAACTGGAGTTCCTCCTCCTGACTTAGTGTCATGTCCTCTCTAGCGACCACCTTGATCTCATAGAACCTGTCCTTGATAGGCCTACAGACCATTGTAATGAAGGTATCACCCTTCTTCAGAAAGATGGATCCATTTATGGTTTTAGACTTTGTCATTCGATATTCCACCTAACTAGGTAAGGGGCCCTGCACTTATAAGAGCTTTACTGTTCCTCTTCTTCAGACGGTACTTCTTTCCGGCTCTGGCGATAGCTGCTTTGCCCTTGGGAGTCTGGGAATACTTCTTCATTGCTCTGGCAAGCACAGCTTTTCCTTTCTTTGTCTTGCAGTACTTGTGCGATCCTTTGACCACTGAGGCAATGTAGAGTTTCCTGGAGCATTCAGGAGAGCAGGTCAGAGACCTTGGAGATCTACTGAACTTCTTCTCATATCTACTTGAAGACAGACCATACACACGAAACTCCCTGCCACAGATCGTACACTTCTTGATCATATCAACCATCAAGTCTTCTAACTCAGTCTGGTGATATAGGTGTTCTTCCAATAGTCAACCTCTTGTTGTCGTCCTACACTTAGACAGTTGAAGACCAGAGGATAACTATGGATACCAGCAGGAGTTGTTCCTTAGGCCTCATTATGGTTCCAGTGCTGGACTTAGGTTCTATTAGTCAATGGTACCTTCAATTCAACTCCTGGAAGGCCATTTATGGTTCCTGTGCATTCTACTTGTATTCAATACAATGGTATACAATAGGAGACTAGATCCATCCCTGGAAGACCTCCGTATCTGCACAATCCTCCCAGGACTCCATCCATCGGTATCCGTAAGGAAAGGGAATGAAAGATAGGAAGGAAGAGACTATAATAATGAGCAAAACCATGATAGTAGGAGTATCTAAGCTTAGATGATACAAGTTGGTGTTATGTGAGACATGTTTGACCGTTTCAGAAAGTCAAAAGGGAAGTTAGCCACAGTAGTAGCAGAAGTGAAGAAAGGAACTGCTGTTCTCGTTCCAAAGAGTAAAGAAAGTTGGATTGTTCCTGAAGCTACCTTCTTAGAAATAACAGAAGCTTTTGAGAAAGAAGCTCTCAGTAGAGAATCTATATTGTATATGGCTGCTGAAGTCTGTGGACTTGGGATCTTTACCACTGGGTCAGAGTATGCGAAGACCTTCAAACTAAAGGAGAATGATGTCGAGAAGACTCCACTGGAACTTGTCAATGACAAGAATGAAGAGATCAACCTTGACGAGATGATGGCTCAGACTTCTGCTGAAACTCTTGCAGATGGAAACTGCTTCTGGGATATCACGGACTTGGAATATCCTGTCATCATACCAATATCTTCAGTGGCTAGATTAGACATGAAGGAGAAGGTTCTAGTTCAGACTGCTAACTTCAATGGTGGGAAAATTCCTGTTAGCAATATAATTCACTTCAGGAGATTCCCTCGATCTGGATCTCCTCTGGGGATTGGGAAGATAGAACCTCTACTAAAGACCTACTCCGAATCACCCAACATTCTTGAGACCATGGCTCTAATGAGGAAGTATTCTGTTGAAGCCTGGGATAAGTTTGCTAATCCATTCCTGATTGTAGCTATCCCTGGACTGCCTGATACAGAAATAACTGCTCTCAATACTAACAAGAATACGATCCCTAAGTCTGGAGACAGATACTTTACCAACCTGGAGAAGACAAGCATTGTCTCTACTATAGTAGACCGAGCACAGGGTTGGGATAACATACAGGAATCTCTCTTCAATCAGTTCCTTCTATCAGTAGGTAACCCATACATGAGATCACTGATGACTCCAGGATTCAGTCCTGGTTCAGTGCAAGCAGTGGGAGATCTTCATAGACTAGAAATAGCATCAGTACAGAGAATAATCAAGAGACAGGTCGAGAAGTACTGGAGGTTATACCTCAAGAAACATGACTTCGACCCTGCTAAGGCCAACATCAGACTAAACTATGGAGTACCCATCGAGAAAGAGATCTCAATAGAAGATATCATCAAACTCAAAGAAACTAACCTCATCACAGAGCCTGAAGCAAGGAAGATGCTGAAGAAGGCCGGGTTTGAGGTGGATATAGAAGTACCGGAGACAGAACAATGAGTAGACTAAGTAGGTATGGAAAGTTGATTAGAATTGTGGAAGGCAATCCAGAACCCAAAGAAACTGCTAAGTTCGATTGGGCTGATGCAGTTCTCGATGCTGGTATCTTCTCAGCTATAACCTTCTTCACCACGATAGCTGGAACTTCAACAGTCGGCTTACAGGGAGAGAAAGGAATCATCGCTGGTGGAATTGCTGCTGCATTAC
>Ga0315289_10002358_pt1 | contig 28989 bp, 25 predicted proteins | sample YL17G11_40_MG_FD_203452 | JGI IMG/M metagenome (GOLD analysis project Ga0315289, IMG submission 203452) | Sediment microbial communities from Yellowstone Lake, YNP, Wyoming, USA - YL17G11_40 | ecosystem: Environmental > Aquatic > Freshwater > Lake > Sediment | place: USA: Wyoming | collected... | reverse complement strand
GGCTATCTAGAGGGCTTCTATTACCGCCCCAGAATCGATAAAGAACTTTTGCGCCAACATTCAAAAGGTCTGGTCTGCCTGTCAGCTTGCCTTAAAGGCGAGATCGCTCATCTTATCAACAGCGACCAGACGGAGCAGGCGAGAAATACGGCGGTATTTTTTAAGGAACTCTTCGGAAAAGATTTTTATCTGGAAGTGCAGGACAACCTTATCAAAGAACAGGTCGAAGCCAACGCAAAAATCATAGAACTCGGCCGCCAACTTGATATACCGCTGGTCGCTACCAACGACGTTCACTATGTAAAAAAAGAAGACGCGGCCGCCCATGAAGCCCTGTTGGCATTGCAGACACAGACGACGCTTGATGACCCAAACAGGATGAGGATGCAGACAAATGAGTTCTATCTGAAGAGCGCCGCCGAGATGGCGCGCAAATTCGCCGAGGTGTGCCCCGACGCCTTAAAGAATACGTTAGAAATCGCGGAGAAGTGCAACCTTGAACTGGATTTTAACAAAACATATTTGCCTCATTATAAAGTGCCCGCCGGAAAAAAGAGGGACGAGTACATGAGGGATCTCGTCTGGGAAGGCATTAACAAAAGATACGCCGAAATAACGGATGAGATAAAAAACAGGATCGAGCACGAATTGAGCATAATAGAAAAGCTTGGCTACACGAGTTATTTTTTGATCGCCTGGGATTTTGTGCACTACGCAAAAGAGAAGGGCATCCCCGTAGGGCCGGGCAGGGGCAGCGCGGCAGGCAGCTTGGTAAGCTACTCACTTGGTATAACCGATATAGACCCGCTCAGGTACGACCTCCTCTTTGAGCGGTTCCTTAATCCCGACAGAGTCAGTCTGCCGGATATAGATATAGACTTTTGTTATGAACGGCGCAACGAGGTCATAGATTATGTCGTCGAGAAATATACGAAAGACAATGTCGCCCAGATCATAACGTTCGGAACGATGATGGCCAAGGGCGTTATCCGCGACGTCGGCAGAGTCATGGGAATGGCGTACAGCGAAGTTGACAAGATAGCGAAAATGGTCCCTAACGAATTGAACATAACTTTGGCGGAGGCGTTGAAATCATCACCCGAACTCAATAACCTTTACAAGACCGATCCGCGCATTACGCAACTCATCAACACATCCCGCACTTTAGAAGGCATTACCCGGCATGCTTCCACGCACGCCGCGGGTGTAGTGATATGCGAGAAGCCCCTCACGGAATTTATCCCGCTCTTTAAGACAGGAGACGGCCAGATCACCACCGGCTATCCAATGACTTCTCTCGAGAAAATAGGGCTCCTTAAGATGGACTTTTTAGGCCTGAGGACCTTGACCGTTATCAACGAGACACTGAAGATAATAAAGAAGATACGTAATGTCGAAGTCGAAATCGATAAGATCCCGCTCAACGATCAAAAGACATACGGACTTTTATCTGATGCGGATTCGGCCGGCGTCTTCCAGTTAGAAAGTTCCGGGATGCGGGACCTTCTGAAAAAATTCGGTCCCGAAAGATTCGAAGACCTTATCTCGATACTGGCCCTGTTTAGGCCCGGCCCGATGGGCAGCGGCATGCTTGACGATTTCATAGAGAGAAAGCACGGCAAAATAGAAATAAAATATGACCACCAAAGCCTTGAACCTATATTGAAGGACACCTACGGTATCATTGTCTTCCAGGAACAAGTCATGAGAATCGCCTCTACATTGGCGGGCTTTACACTGGCTCAAGCCGATTCGCTAAGGCGCGCTATGAGCAAAAAGACGCCCGAGATCATGGTAGAGGCGCGTAAACATTTTATAGACGGCTGTGTTAAAAAGGGCATCACCGGTAAAGTAGCCGATAAGATATTCAACCAGATAGAATACTTTGCGGGTTACGGATTCAATAAGAGTCATTCGGCCGCATACGCCATGATTTCCTATAGGACCGCTTACCTAAAAGCCAATTACCCCGTAGAATTCATGACCGCGCTTTTGACGTCGGAAAAAGACGACACTGATAAAATAGCCGTCTACATCGACGAAGCCGAAAGGCTCGGCATTAAGATACTGCCTCCCGATGTCAACGAAAGTTTCGCAAAATTCACGGTGGTAGACGACCCTTCGGCGCGCCCCGGCCATGACCAGGGGCTTGCGGTTCGACAGGCTCACCACCCCTCGAACCGTCCCGAGCAAAGTCGAGGGGCTCAGGATTCCGCCCCGCGGGAGGAGCAAAGAGATGCTGCGGGTACGCCCGCGGGACTCCATAAAAGCGAAGGCAATAAATTCGGCAAAGCGGTTAGATTCGGGCTTTCGGCCGTGAAGAACGTGGGGCAGATCGCCATAGATTCTATTATTACCATGAGGCAAAAGGAAAACGGGTTTAAGTCGCTCTATCATTTCTGCGAGCACATAGATTCGCGCGTCGTTAATAGGAAAGTAATAGAAAGCCTTATAAAGTGCGGGGCCTTTGATTCGTTCAGGTTGCACCGTTCGCAGCTTATTGCCATCCTCGACAAGGCGATGGAAGTAGCCGGCGGCATACAGAAAGACAGACGAAACGGCCAGTTTTCCTTCTTTGATACTTTTGAAAATGAGGACAACTTCAAAAAAAGTTTTCAGGACATACCCGATATAAAGGAGTGGCCGGAGAGCCAGCTGCTCTCGTTCGAAAAAGAGATGCTCGGATTTTACATAACCAAACATCCGCTCACCCGTTTTGAGAAAGTTCTCAGGCTGTACGGCAACGCGAACGTTATGGCGCTGGGCAGCCGCCGCGACGGCGATAATATTTTAATAGGCGGGATCTTGAATACGGTCAAATTGACTACGACTAAAAAGACGGGCGAAATGATGGCAATCGCGAAACTGGAGGATTTGACCGGCATAGTAGAGGTACTTGTCTTTCCGAAATCGTATACTAAAATAGCAAGGCATATTAAAGCCGACAGCATGCTCTTCATAAAGGGCCGCCTCAGTTTACGAGAAGAGGAGCCCAAGATAATAGCGGAAGAGGCGATACCTATTGACGAAGTACAGGAAAAGATGACAAAAGCGATATCTATCAAATTAATCACGTCCGGCCTTAATAAAAATACCCTGGAGTCCCTAAAGCTTGTTCTGTCAAATCATAAAGGCGAAATCCCCGCCTATATCCACTTCCAGACTCCCGGCAATAAAAAAGTTGCGCTCGCAATCGGCGCAGACTTCAGGATAAAGCCCTCAACCGAACTTATTAACGAAATAGAGGAGCTTTTGGGCAACGGCGCCGTAACCGTAGAGAGCGCCTAAAAGTCCGTAACTATCCAAAAATAATAAAGTTACAATTCGCCTTGACCCATTCGACGGAGCTCAGGGTCAATCCTGAGCAAGACGCGAATTTTAAATTAAAACGCGTCGAAGGGATTGACAGCCGCAATTTCCCATGGTATCCTATTTACAAGATGAGAGATAGGAACATAGAATCCAAAATAAAGCACCTGAACGAGTTCATGCAATTGTGGATAAAATTCCACGATATGTATAAGAACGCCATCAACCGCGAAACGATCACCGTGGAGGACGAAAACGCTTTCCTCGAGACAAAATCGCTCATCGCCAGAAAATATCAGGCATTAAAAGATTATCTCGATATAGATTCATCTTACGAGGACAGGACGTTTGACGTAATTTCCCAAATTCTTTCCCTGAAAAGCGTTGCAGTCATATCCGATCTCAGCTTACACAAAATCGAAAACGATTGGCATAGTTCCTATATTGTCCTGAATAAACTTTTGGGCGAGCTGGAAGGCAGGCAAGAGGCCCTGAAAAGAGTTTCAAAGACAAGGCTCATTTTGCGGGAACTGGCGGGCAGCCCCATGATAAATCTTATACTATTGATAGTCGTCATATTGGCGATATACATGGTCTTAGATTACATGCATAAAACTTCGGGCGTAGCCCAGATAAAACCGACTATAGAATTCAAACCTTCAACGCCGGGCAAATAGGTAGTTCCTCGTCCCGCTTGCGCGGGACTCGGGACGAATTTTCAGCAACTTAAATTAAGGAAAATTCGGAGACAAAAATGACTAAGAAAGACATTGTAGTGAGGATTGCGGACGAGACAGGCGTTAAGCAGACGGAAGTGAAAAAGGTGGTTCAAAAATATCTCGACTATGTGATCGACGGCCTGGCTAAAGGCGAGACGGTGGAACTTCGCAATTTCGGCGTCTTCAAGGTTAAATCAAGAAAAGGAAGAATGGGCCGTAACCCGCGCACCGGAGATTCCGTACCGATACCCGAAAAGAAGGTCGTCACCTTTAAACCCGGGTTAGTGATGAAGCAAAGGGTGAAGTAAGCAGCGCGCTTATTATATTAGGGACAGACACCATCGTCCCCAACAGGGACGATGGTGTCTGTCCCTTTTTATGTGTTGACTTTCGCGCCTTAATGATAATATAATACGTTATGAGTAAACGGGAAAAATTATGGAAAAAATTCAGTCATTAAAAGGCATGAGCGATATTTTAGCGCCGGAAATATATGTCTGGCAGTTTATCGAAAATACGGCTAGGAAGTTTTTTGAAGATCGCGGCTATAAAGAAGTAAGGACGCCCATACTTGAGGAGACCGTTCTTTTTCAAAGGGGCATAGGAGAAGGGACCGATATTGTAAACAAAGAAATGTATACCTTTACGGATAAAGGCGGCAGGTCAGTTACCTTGCGGCCGGAAGGCACAGCTCCTATAGTAAGGTCATATATAGAAAACAATCTTAGCGCAAGCGATGAATTTGTAAAATTATATTATATTGGCCCCATGTTTCGCAGCGAAAGGCCGCAAAAAGGCCGAAGCAGGCAATTTCATCAGATAGGGATAGAAGTAATAGGCTCTTCAAACGCTTACATTGATGCCGGATTAATATTTATGATGGCAGAATTTTTCAAAAAAATAGGCCTTGCTGATTTCGAGATAAAGCTATGCAGTTTGGGATGCAGCGACGATAAAAAGAAGTTTGCCGAAGCGCTGCGCAAGTATCTTTTACCGGAAAAAGGCAGATTATGCGACGATTGCAAGGTTCGCCTCGAAAAGAATGTCCTAAGGACGCTTGATTGTAAAGTAGAGTCCTGCAAGATTCTTCTTAAGAATTCCCCAAAAGCAAAAGATTTTCTCTGTCCCGGCTGCAAAGAACATTACCAGACAGTAAAAGAACTGCTTACCGATTACACGCCGGCAAATTTCAAAGAAGATGCCAATATGGTCAGGGGATTGGACTATTATACCAGCACAGTTTTTGAAGTTACGCATCCCGCACTCGGAGCCCAGGACGCTGTAGCCGCGGGCGGCAGATACGATAATCTGATAGAAAACTTCGGCGGCAAAAAGACAGGCGCTATTGGATTTGCTATCGGCGTAGATAGGCTGATCATGGCGCTTCCTGCCGAAAGAAGAAAAGAGCTGGAAAAAGAAAAGCAATTGGAATTATACGTTGTTACGACGGGTAAAAATAGCTACGGAACGGCTTATAGGGAAATAGAGAAGTTACGGGATAAAAATCTTTTCTGCGAAATAAATTACGATCCGGAAAAGTCTTTAAAATCGCAAATGAACAGAGCTAATAAGAAAAACGCGAAGTATGTAGCCATCTTCGGAGACGAGGAATTAAAAAAAGGCGAAGTCGTACTCCGCGATATGAAGACATCGGAGCAGCGGAACGTAAAACTGACCGATTTGGCAAGTGCAGTGAAATACACCAAAAGCGCTTGCAGTGGACCAAAAGACTAAAGATGACGGTAAAGACGAGAGGGGGACATCCTCCGTCGGATAATACAAGTGACTTTTAAGGAAAGTGTCCCCGACCAGTGGAGATAAAATGTTTAAACGAACGCATACTTGCGGCGAATTGACCGAAAAAGATTTTGGGAAAAAAGCATGCATCGCCGGCTGGGTCAATACTTGGCGTGACCACGGCGGTTTGGTCTTTATAGATTTGCGTGACAGAGAAGGCATTACGCAGATTGTTTTTAATCCCGAGAAGAATAAGGCGCTTCACGCGGAATCGCGGAGACTCAGGACTGAATACGTCATAGCGGTCAAGGGCCCGGTCGAACCGCGGCCGGAAGGGACCGAAAACACCAAATTAAAGACGGGCAAGGTAGAAATAGCGGTAGAGGAGCTGGAAATCCTTAACACGGCCGAACCGCCTCCTTTTGAAATAGCGGACGATGCCAAAATATCGGAAGAGATAAGGTTGAATTATAGGTTTCTGGACCTTCGCCGCCCCGTTATGCAGAAAAATTTAAGGATCCGCCACAATACCGTCAAGGCAATGAGAGATTTTCTCCACGAAAAAGGATTTCTTGAAATCGAGACCCCCATACTTACGAAAAGTACGCCCGAGGGCGCGCGGGATTATCTTGTCCCGAGCAGGTTGAACCCCGGGAAGTTTTACGCCCTTCCGCAATCCCCGCAATTATTCAAGCAGATCCTGATGGTATCGGGCTACGAAAAATATTTCCAGATAGCGAAGTGCTTCAGAGACGAAGACCTGCGCGCCGACAGACAGCCGGAGTTTACGCAGCTTGATATGGAGATGTCGTTTGTGGATGTTGATGATATACTAAAACTGAGCGAAGACATTTTTAAGTATGTCATCAAAAATGTTACGGGCGTCGACATTAAGACTCCGTTTTCAAGATTGACTTATCAGGAAGCGATGGCGAGGTTCGGCACCGACAAACCCGACATGCGGTTCGGCATGGAGATCTCGGAATTAAAAGATGTCTTCAGGGGAACCGACTTCAATATATTTAAAGCGGCTCTTTTGGGCGGCGGCAACATCTTTGGTATAAACGTGAGCGGGTTTTCCGATATATCGAGAAAAGAGATAGATGACCTCACGGCTTTCGCCAAAGACTCGGGCGCAAAAGGGCTCGCATATTTTAAATTTACGCAAAATGAGCCCGAGTCGCCTATCATGAAGTTCTTCGATCATGCAAAAATAGAAATGGTCGCCAAGAGATTGGGCGCCAAGGCCGGCGATCTGGTTCTTATGGTCGCTGATACCGATCAAAAGGCCGCGCTGGAAGCACTCGGGGCGCTGAGGCTCCGCCTTGCGGATATCAGAAATATTAAAAAAGAAGAAGGTTTTAATATTTTATGGGTCTTGGATTTTCCGCTTTTGAAGTATAACAAGGAAGAAAAGCGGTGGGAAAGCGAACACCATCCGTTTACGTCCTGCAAAGATGAGGATGCGGTTTATTTCGACAGCGATCCGGGCAAGGTACGGGCCAAGGCGTATGACTTAGTCATAAACGGCATGGAACTGGGCAGCGGTTCGATAAGGATACACAGGCGCCAGATGCAGCAGAAGATATTCAAGATGATAGGGCTTTCCTCTGATGAGGCGGAGAAGCGTTTCGGCTTTCTCTTAAAGGCGTTTGAATACGGCGCGCCGCCGCACGGAGGCATCGCTTTCGGCATCGACAGGTTGGTGACATTATTTACAGGGAGCGATACCATAAGAGATGTCATAGCGTTTCCCAAGACACAGAAGGCGGTATGCCTGATGACCGACGCGCCGTCTGATGTGGAGCAGAAGCAGCTTAAAGAGTTGGGGATAAAAATAGCTCACAGCTGATCAAATATGGTAAAAAGCGAAATAACCCTACAAAACGACGCGGAAGCAAAAGTACTATTCGGGCCGCACGATCAGAACCTTAAGCTGATAGAACAGGAGACCGGCGCGTCCATTTACGGCCGCGGCCTTGACCTTTCCATAGAAGGCCCTAAAAAAGCCGTTGATGATGTCGTTACTCTGATACGCGAATTATTGGCTACCATACGCGGGGGCGGCCAGATAAAAAAGCACGAGGTCCTTTACGCAATACACGCGATAAGAGACAAAAAAGAAGACGACGTGCATAGCATATATCTAGACAAGATAGAAGTATCCGCAAAACGGCAGTTTGTTTTTCCGAGGAGCAAAGGGCAAAAAGAATACGTAGACGCAATCAGGCAACACGATATAGTCTTCGGCATAGGGCCGGCCGGTACGGGCAAAACGTACCTTGCGATGGCAATGGCAGTCAACGCTCTGAAAAAACAGCTCGTGAGCAGAATAATTTTGGCGCGGCCCGCCGTTGAAGCCGGCGAAAGCCTCGGATTTCTCCCCGGCGATTTATACGAAAAAGTGACGCCTTATCTTAGGCCGCTCTATGACGCGCTTTACGATATGGTGGAAACGGACAAGATCAGGGATTATATAGAAAGAGGGATAATAGAAGTAGTCCCGCTGGCCTATATGAGGGGGCGCACGCTGAATAATTCATTCATAATACTTGATGAGGCGCAGAACTCGACCCCGGAGCAGATGAAGATGTTTTTGACGCGGCTCGGTTTTGATTCCAAGACGGTGATAACCGGCGACATAACGCAGAGCGACCTCCCGAGCCACAGGGAATCAGGCCTCAAGCAGGTCATAAAGATATTGAAAGACGTAAAAGGCATAAAGTTCGCATTTCTGTCGGGAGAAGATGTCGTGAGGCACGAACTCGTGCAGGAGATCATCAGGGCGTACGAGAAAGCACAACAATGAAAAAAATATTAGATAATTCAAACATCTGGATTTTTGCGCTCATGGCGGCGCTTGTCCTGGCGATATTATTTACGGGCGAACCGTCCTACAAAATTAAGCTGAACGAAGGCGATATCTCGGTGAACGACATATACGCTCCGTATAATTTTACCTACCCCGGCAATATTGACGAAACAAAGACGAATGAGGTCAAGGAAAAGGCGCTGATGAATTTCCTGCCTGTTTACGACGTCCGCGCCGGATACTGGGATGAAAAACGGAAAGCTGTCGCGGCATGCTTCAAAGATTCTGATACCGTAAAGAAACTCGCCGGCGCGGACATATCGCAGGTTGAGAAGGCAGCGTTGGGTGTCATAGACAAATTATCGCCCAAGATCGTCGCCGACGACAGTACTATAGAAGAACTTATATCCAATAAAAAGAACGAGATAACCGTCCTTAATCCGAAGACGGGTACCGAGACAAAAGTCCTAAGGCCGGATCTATACACTAAAGAGCAGTTGAAGCCTCTTATAGAAAAGGAGCTCGCTTCAAGCGGTATCGAACCGGTTGAAGTCGGACAGGAATTAGCGGCTATTATAATGGCGCCGCTCGATTCTAACCTTGCTTACAACAAAACCGAAACAGAGACAAGGCGGAAGGCAATACTTGAGAAAGTCGCGCCTGTTTATAGCCAGGTACTCGTCAAAAAGAACGAGCTGATAATCGGTAAGGGCCAGAGGGTTACAGGTGCGCACCTGGCGCAGCTTAATCAATTGGCCGAGAAGGAAGGAGGGCGTTTTAAATTAGTATATTCCGGCGGAATCGCGATAATTTTAGCCCTGCTGATTACGATGCTCGTTGTATATTTGGGTTCCTACCGGAACAAAATGTTTCTCAGAAGCAAAAACCTTTATCTTATATTTACCATTGCGCTATTGAATATCTTTTTAGCGAAGATCATAGTGACCTCGCCGATATCTCCCTATATTATGCCGATAGCTACCGGCGCGATGCTGCTTTCGATGCTGTTGGATGCGGGATGCGCGTTCATAGTTTCCGTATTGATGAGCGTTGTTGTCGGGATCATAGCCGGAAATAAATTTGACGTGATGGTAGTCTCTTTGGTGGCAGGCATGACCGGCGTATATTTCGTAAGGGGTGTGCGCAGACGCGCGCAGATATTGGCAGCCGGCCTTATCGTAGGACTTACGCAGTTGGCGGCAATATGCGGACTTGGCCTGTTAAGTCTGACTGAACCGAATATTTTTTTAAGAGACGGGATATGGGGTATCGTAAGCGGCATTCTGTCCTCGGCCATCGTTATGCTTATTTTGCCGGTATTTGAATCTTTGTTTGAACTGACGACGGATATAACGCTTCTGGAGTTATCGGATCTGAACCATCCGCTCTTGAGACGCATGGTGCTTGAGGCCCCCGGTACATATCACCACAGCCTTATAGTCGGGAATCTGGCAGAAGCAGCGAGTGACGCCATAGGGGCGAATTCTCTATTGGCGAGAGTCGGCGCCTATTATCACGACATCGGCAAGACAGAGAAATCCGAATACTTCAGCGAAAACGAGACGGGTAGTAAGAGCTATCACGAGGCCCTTACGCCTTCGATGAGCGCATTGATCATAACAAGCCACGTAAAAGACGGTATAGAGCTCGCGAAGCGATACAAATTAAACAGGACACTGATAGATTTTATCGCGCAGCACCATGGGACAGGGCTGATCTACTATTTTTACCAGCGGGCGCTTGAGAAAATAAACGACGAAGAGGCGCTCGAGGAAGAGGGCTTCAGGTATCCGGGGCCAAAACCGCAGACTAAGGAAACGGCAATAGTCCTTTTGGCCGATTCGGTAGAAGCGGCGAGCCGGACACTGGAGGACCCTACGCCGGCGAGGATCAAGAGCCTCGTCCAGAAGATAATAAACAATAAATTCATAGACAGCCAGCTTGACGAATGCGAACTGACGCTGAAAGACATGTATAAGATTGCGGAATCATTCGTGAGGATACTCACGGGCATATTCCATACGCGCGTAGAATATCCCGAAAACGGCAAAAGTAAAAGCAAAGCCAAAAACGGCAAGTGATACGATTAAACGCTTTCAATATATCCAGATGCCGCTTTTTAAGTAAGAAGAAGCTTAAAGGCGCGGTGGAGCCTATTTTAAAGTCTTTCGGTATTGACAATGCGGAACTTTCTATAACCTTTGCTACCGATAGCGAAATAAAAGCGCTCAATAAAATCTACCGCCATAGAGCCGCGCCTACCGACGTCTTATCTTTTTCTATGCGCGAAGGCAAACGCATCGCAAGAGATTCCGACATCCTTGGCGACATAGTCATATCCGTAGACAGGGCGAGGGCGCAGGCAAAGACTTTCGGCACATCCTTTAAAGAGGAGATGAAACTTTACATAATACACGGCGTGCTTCATCTTTTGGGCTATGACGACGAAGAGCCCGCCGCCAGAAAAAAGATGCGGCGCAAGGAGCAGGAGCTTTTAAATATTATATCTAAATAGGAGCGGACATGCCGAACAAATTAGTCGATTCTGTTAATAACGCGATAGAAGGCCTTATCTACGTCTTAAAGACGCAGCGGAATATGCGGCTCCATTTTCTTTTCTCGGTATTGATACTTCTCGCCGCTATATACCTTAATATAGGCCACACCGATTTATTAATAATAATCTTCACGATAGCTTTCGTCCTCGTGGCGGAGATCATCAATACGGCGATCGAATTCACGGTGGATCTCGCCGCAAGCACCGTAAATCCCGTAGCGCGCATAATCAAGGATATAAGCGCGGGCGCAGTCCTTTTGTCGGCCTGTGCGGCCTTGGTCATATTTTACATCGTTTTTTCGCGGTATCTCAATATTCCATTCGAGAGCGCGGTCTTTAAGATAAAGCAGTCGCCGTGGCACGTAACATTTATTGCTTTTATCGTAGTACTGAGCCTCGTCATAGTGGGAAAGGTATTTCTGCATAAAGGCACGCCGCTCCGAGGCGGGATGCCCAGCGGCCACGCCGCCGCGGCGTTTTCAATGTGGACGGCGATATTCTTTTCCACGACGAATAGTTTGGTCATCATATTAACCTTCATATTGGCGTTTTTTGTGACAAGGAGCCGCGTAATAGAATCTATCCATAATGTCCGGGAAGTCATTGCGGGCGCTTTGCTGGGAATCCTCGCCACGACACTGATATTTCAGGTGCTTAAATAGCAGCGTCTAGCGTATAGCGTATAGTCAAACTAAACGCTAACCGCTATTCGCTAAACGCTAAAACAAGTGCATTTATAAGGTAACCAATGTGGCAAAAACTCAGAGACAATTTCATAGCAGGCATAGCCGTTATATTGCCGCTCGTCATCACTATATGGTTTTTTAGTTTTTTATATCGATGGATAAGCGTAAGGCTGATATTTCCTCTTACAAAACTCTTTACGCCTTATTTGGTGAATCCATACCTTGAATATGCCGTATCAATGGCTGTATTCCTCTTACTCATATTTGGAATAATAGCCATAGGCATGGCCACGCGTATAATCTTCCTGAGGCGGCTCTTCTCAAGCGGGGAAAGAGTATTCTTCAAAATACCCTTGGCGGGCCGAATATATGTGGCACTGAAGCAGATAAGCCGGGCATTCCTGGGGAAGAAACGGGTCGCGTTCCAGAGCGTGGTGCTGGTGGAGTTTCCAAGAAAGGGAATATACTCTATCGGCTTTCTGACGGCTGAAAATAAAGGCGAAGTAGAAGAGAAGACAGGGAAAAAGCTTTTCAACGTCTATATAGCGAGTGTTCCTAACCCCGCCACCGGATTCTTTTACCTCGTTCCCGAAGAAGAGATTATGCCCCTTAAGATGAGCGTAGAAGACGCGGTGAAACTTCTCATATCCGGCGGCGCTGTTACGCCGCATACTGTTGATCTGTCGGACGATTAGATGTCTATCCATACCACTGACGCGATAATACTAAGAGAAAGAGACCTTAGGGAAACCAGCCTCTTGGTCACTTTTTACACCCGCGATTTCGGGAAGATTAAAGGCCTCATAAAGGGCGTGCGCGGGCCGAAGGGGCCGCTCGGCTATCAGGTCCAGGTCTTTACCTTAAGTAAAATCGTCTTCTACGAATCGAAGAAAGCAGACATCCATATCGTCTCCCAGTGCGACCTCATGGACTTCTTTGAGGATATCCGGAAAGACATCGTCAAGACCGGCTACGCCTATTATTTTGTGGAACTTGTCGATGCGCTTACCGAAAAGAGCGAACAAAGCGCCGAGATATTTGAGCTTCTCTTAAACAGCTTAAACTTATTGAAGGGCTATGCATCGCCTAAGCGCGTGGCGCGGATACTTGAGATAAAACTTCTGGCGCTTTCAGGCGTGATGCCGCGGTTGGATGCCTGTGTCTCCTGCGGCGCCGAAATAAATACGAATAAGCGAGACCTGCCCCGCACTGTTCCGCATAACGGGACTGGTGCGCGGGTTCGCTTCAGCTATAAATTCGGCGGGCTCCTTTGCGCTAAATGCGCGTCGCAGGACGTATCGAGCCGCCGCATCTTAGCCGGCACGGTCAACTTTATAGACCACATTGAGCGCGCATCTTACGACAAAGCGGAGAATATCAAGGTCTCTAAGGACGTCGGCGAGGAGCTTGAGGAGATAATGAGCAAGTTCCTGACGTATCAGCTGGACACGCAGTTGAAGTCACTAGAGTTTTTGAGCAAAATTACGTAGGAACGGTTTTGACCGTTCCGCAGGCAGCACGTCGGGACTCCACACATGCCTCAAAACACGCTCCGGATTTGGGTAAATATTGAACTTTGATATTCTCCTCGCGCCTGACAAAATTTTTAACGCTTTTCGCTTCGCCGAAAATCGGGGACGAAATAACTCGGGGGCATTACCATGCCCCCTCGTTCCGCTTCGCGGAATCGCTACCGCGGACAGATTTCGCCCTTCCTGCCTGCCGGCAGGCAGGTTAGAAACCGATTTTCGACTCGCTCAAAGCTAAATTTTGTAGGTCGCTCGGAAGAATATCACGTTCAATATAAAAGCAGCGGTTGTTTTTCGGCAATGTGTTCCGTGCCGACGACTTGCAAGTTAACATAATCAAGGTTTGACCCTAAAAGATTATGATAAAAGGTAAATAATTTCGGCAAATATGACAGCAATTGAAAAATACTTGCTCGGTCTTAAGCGAAGAGCTCACAGTGATTGGATATCCGCCAGGCTTTTGTGGAACTTGGGATTTGTCGTGCAAGCCGTTTGGCTTATTCAACAGAGCGTAGAAAAGTACCTCAAGGCCCTATGGGTGCGCGATGAAAAATTCACCTCAGAAAAAGAACTTGAGAAGAAGCTTAAAAAGATAGGAAGGGGGAAATTTGACAGCCATCATGATTTAAGTGAAATATTTGATAAACTTAATCCAGAAATTCGAGCTCGACTTGGCATACCAAAAATTCTACAGGTTAAATCCGAGGTCTTAAGATATGGCGGTTCCTTTGTTTATGGTGATAAGCTTTTTAGCAATGCTGAAGCATTTATTAAAAGGATTCGCACGTTATTAGGAGACGATATTAAACCTTCGTTATATAAAGAAACTAAATGCACTTTTAATAAACAATGTACTGAGACTGGTCGACAAAAATACGATAAGATTATCAAGGAAATTCTGTCTCTAAAAAACAAAATGAGAAGAAAAGAGCTTCTCAAGCAAATTAAACAAAGGTTTGTCATTTAGAAAGATAAGTTTTAAATCGGAAACGCTTTCCGAGCTAATTGGTTCGACTGCGTGCTTCGACGCTGCTCAGCACCATTCGAAGCATCGTGAGCGCAGTCGAACGGCTCACCACCCCTCGCGAACCACCCCGAGCAAAGTCGAGGGGCGGGAAACGTAGCGGCAGCTGAACGGGAAAGTGTACCCCCTATACAATTAGGGACAGCTACCATCGTCCCCAATTTGAAGAGGCACTCAATGCAAAGATCTAAAGGTGTAACGATATTCGGGTGGTGCGAAGTCGCGTTGGGCGCAATAGGAAGCATTCCGTCTTTCGAGACCATTAGAATGTATTTGGTGATTCAGTATAAAGATGCCACGGGATATTACAAAGGATTTCTTTCAGGTTTAGGCGATAGCATATCGCTTGGAATATGCCAGTCAGTAAGTATAGGTACTTTTCCACTATTCTTTGTGTTGATTTCGGGCATACTGACATTGCGGCTAAGCCCTTCAATCAGAAGAATAAATACTTTTTTTCTGCCCCTGTTATTAATAGTGGAGGCAGTATACGTATTCCAAACCTCAATACATACTGATATGTTATATAGCCCTTTTCTGGGGTGCATGTATTTAGGAATCGCGGCATTTCAAATATGGTTCTTTACTCGCCCCAAGGTAAAGGAGCAGTGTATGCCATTCTAACCTGGTTAGAATGGCCAGATTAGAAGGATGATTGAATAAAAGGGGACGGCCGGCAGGGGGCACCCTAGCTATCGGAAAGAAGGTGTGGCGCACTTGCCGGTAAAGAATTTGAGAAAGGAGAGTAATGTGCTAATTGCAAAGAAAATGTTCCTAAAAGCCTTTATTGTATTTTTTGTATACAGCGTTTTAATGCTGACTTTATCATGTGCGCAGGAGACATCATCTGAGGAAAGAGCTGACGAGAGCGAAGCGACGCACGAGATAAAGAGTGACGAGATTGAAGCTGAGATAGATGCGGGTGGGCATGTTGAGGGCATTGTGACCAGCGTAAATGCCCTTTTCGGATCTATTACCGTGAAAGATGTAGATGAAGACGGGACAATATATCGTATAGGCGTTAAAGAATCGACCACTTTTTTTGGCGCGTCGTCTCTCTCCGATATAAATGTGGGTGACAAGGTCAGTGTCGATTATTATAACCTGGGCGGCAACAGGACCGCGGAGAATATAACGCTTGAGGAAAAGGCGTACAAGGAAGAACCACCCGAGAAATTAGAGAAAGTATTGGTCGATTAAAAAGAAAAGGGGACGTGTCACAAAGGGACACTCCGGTTTTCTCCGGAGGGCAGGCGAGCTAATCAGCCCCGCCTCGTAGGAAGCGATGAAACCCGTACATAAAATATTTTTAACTGTGTTTAGTGTTATGGCGTGTTGCGGATTTATAACTCGGGCGGAGGGAGAGGAAATGAAGCAACCGGAAAAGATTATCCTGCCAAGGCCGAATTTAAAAGGCGCGGTGAGCGTAGAAGAATGCATAAAAAACCGGCGGTCAGTCAGGTCTTTTTCTTCCAACCCATTAACCATGGAAGAGATATCGCAGCTGCTTTGGGCAGCACAGGGCATTACGGATGGGCGTAAAGGATTGAGGTCTGCTCCGTCGGCAGGCGCGTTATATCCGCTTGAGATTTATCTTGTCACCGGCGACGGCGTCTTCTATTACGACATAGAAGCCCGCGCGCTTATAAGGACAAACGGGCAGGACATGCGCCCTAATCTTGCAGATGGCGCCTTGGGTCAGGCATCGATAAAAGAAGCGCCGGCATCGGTAATCATATGCGCAGTTAGGTCGAGAGTTACCGCAAAATACGGCGATCGCGGCAACAGATATGTTGACATAGAAGTAGGGCACGCGGCCGAGAACTTGCATCTTCAGGCGGTGGCGCTCGGATTGGCCTCGGTTCCCGTAGGAGCGTTTGACGACGCTCGAATAAAGAAGGTTTTGAATCTACCAAGCGGCACAGAGCCGTTATATATTGTACCTGTAGGGCATCCCAGGTAAGGTAAAAAAAGGACAGGTCGTCTATAACCGGAGGATATTATGGCCCCAAACAAAAAGAAAAAGGAAAATATACTTATTGTAGGCTGTCATCCGGAAGTGAGGAGAAGCCTGTCCGGATATTTAAGCAGATTCTACAACATTTATTGTATGAATACATTTACGCAAGCGTTAAAAATAGTCAAACGCACCGATTACAGCGTTCTTATTACCGAACTTGATACGCCTGAGACTAAAGGGATCGAGGTCTTACGTAAGCTGAGAGAGGTTAATTCTGAAGCGACGATAATAGTAGTTACGACGTACGCGTCGGTCAATACGGCAATGGAAGCTATGAAAGCCGGCGCCTACGACTATATCACAAGACCTTTCAACCCTGATGAGATCAAAATGGTGATCGAACATGCTATTGAAAGGCACAAGATGTTCAAGGAGATCAAAGAGAAGCGGATCTATCAAGAGCTCGCTCTTATAGACGGCCTGACAAAGGTTTACAATAGGCGCTATTTCGAAGAATTGCTTCGGCGGGAAACCGAGAGGTCTCTGCGCTATTCACATAGGTTCTCGCTTTTAATACTCGATGTGGACGAATTTAAGATATGTAATGATACCCATGGTCATTTGAGCGGGGACGAGGTTCTTAAGGGAGTGTCAAATATACTTATACACAAGACGAGAAATACCGACTATGTCGCCCGCTACGGCGGGGATGAGTTCGCCATAATCGCTCCGCATACCAACAAAAAATCGGCATCAGTGATCGGCGCCCGTATCGCGGATACTGTCGCGAACGAGACGTTTATCATTGACAAAAATAAGAAAATAAGAATGACGGTAAGCATGGGGATCGCGACTTTCGGGGAAGACGTGAAGACCAAAGTCGGGCTTATCCGCTATGCGGATAGGGCTCTTTATCAGGCAAAGAAACTCGGTAAAAATATGGTGTGCATGTTCGGAAAGGAACGTAAGAAAATCACGGCGATCAAAGCGAAAAAAATGAGACACAGATGATCAGGGGCGCTTTGTAAGGCGGCACCCTAAAAGGAGAAAAGATGGAAACATTTCATAACGGCATAATTGCGATAAGTTTTATTTTGAATGTCATCGGCGCTGTGATTATTCTGGCCGGAGTAATAATTGCTTTGTATGAACTTTTGAAAAATGGGGCTTTATTCAAAGAAGAGGCTATCGCCTTGAACGAATCAGTGCGGATAAAGCTTGGCAGCTATTTGGTGCTGGGCCTCGAGTTCTTTATCGCCGGCGACGTCATAAAGACAATCATCATCCCCACATGGGAAAGCCTTGGTATGCTGGGCGCCATAGTGATCATTCGCACGATATTAAGTTATTTCCTGACTAAAGATCTGAAGAAGTAGTAAAAACGGCGGGGGTTGAGTGAAAAGATTATCACTTACTATCTTACTGCTGGCATTATCGCTTTCCGGATGTATTAATTATGAGCAGGATACATACATTAATGAGGACAGGTCCGGACATCTGGATATCCGCATTTCTATATGCCCGAAGGAATTTATGTCTAATCTCGTCTCAAAAGCCGCTGAAGACAGCGGCGCGGGCGCAAACTTAAAAACCTCAATGCGGGAATCGATGTCAAAAGCGACTCCGGATGTGAAATGCGATGTAAAAGAAGAAGATCTCAAGAAGGGCTTTGCCGCGGGAAGCGTGAAAAACATCACCTTTAAGAAAGTGGAAGGGGACGGCGTCATCCATTTTTGCTTCGGCGCGGATTTCGACGACATAGCTACATTATATGACGACAAAGACAGGATACGGATTACCGAAGATGAAGGCGGCCGCGTAACGTATACAGAGCATTTCAAATCTTCGGATGCCGAAGCGGCCGGAGCCGCGGATGCCGATAAATATTACCCTGACATTTTCAAGGGCTACCATTTTAGATATACCTTACACATGCCGCGCGAGATAGTAAGCGCGAATACGGACAAGGTGGATAAGACTACGGCTACGTGGGAAATACCCATGCCTGAGGCCATGAGGCAGAAAGATCTTACGGTTACTGTTACCATTGCCCCGCAGAATAAAATTTTGAAGTGGCGGGACGGCATACTTAAGAAAAAGTCGCTCTGAAAAGACTTGATTTTAAGGCTTGCGTGTGTTAGTATATCGCAAGTTCGGTAAAGAAAGAGAGTTACGGCATGTCGCAACAACCCCAACAAGATATAATGGACAAGATAGTGTCGCTGTGTAAGCGCCGCGGATTTATATTTCAATCAAGCGAGATATACGGCGGATTGGCGAGCACATGGGATTACGGGCCGCTCGGAGCGGAACTAAAGCGGAACCTAAAAGAGGCGTGGTGGCGCTCAAACGTCTATGAACGCGATGATATTGAGGGATTAGACGCCTCAATTTTGATGCATCCAATGACATGGATGGCGTCAGGCCATGTTACGAGCTTTGAAGACACTCTCGCTGATTGTAAAAGTTGTAAAAAGCGCTTCAAGGTCGAACACCTCGTAAAGAATAAATGCCCGGAATGCGGCGGAGACGTGACAGAGCCGCGCCAATTTAATCTCATGCTCAAAACATATCTCGGCGCGGTCGAGAACGAGGCGAGCCTCACTTATCTCAGGCCCGAAACGGCGCAGGGTATCTTTGTAAATTTCCAGAATGTCGTAAATGCCTCCCGGAAGAAGATCCCCTTCGGCATAGCGCAGATAGGAAAAGCATTCAGAAACGAAGTCACGACGGGAAATTTTACGTTCCGCTCGCGCGAATTTGAACAGATGGAGATAGAGTTCTTCGTAAAGCCCGGCACTGATGAAGAATGGTATAAAAAATGGGTAGAAGATAGGTTTGACTGGTATATAAAATTCGGCATTAAAAAAGAGAATTTAAGAAAACGGCCTCATGAAAAGCACGAGTTAGCGCATTACGCGAAATCCTGCACCGATATCGAGTACAAGTTTCCGTTTTCCACCAAAGGCGCCCGCCTGCCGGACGGGCAGGGATCCGCCTCCGGCGGAGGCTGGTCAGAACTGGAAGGCATAGCCAATAGGACCGATTTTGATTTAAAACAGCATATGAACCTCAGTACTAAAGACCTGCAATATTTCGACGAAGAGACAAGAGAAAGATATATACCTTATGTAATAGAACCGTCGGGCGGGATAGACAGGTCTATTCTTGCATTCCTGACGGATTCCTACCGCGAAGAAAAGGTCAAGGACGAAAAGAGAGTCGTCCTCGGCCTTCACAGGAAGTTGGCGCCGATAAAAGCCGCGATACTCCCGCTTTTAAAGAATCGCGACGAAATTGTTAAAATAGGGAAATCACTCGCCGCTGATTTAAGAAAATCTATGCGAGTGATGTACGACGACACCGCATCCATCGGGAGATTGTACCGCCGTCAGGACGAGATAGGCACGCCGTATTGCATCACCGTAGACGTCGAAAGCTTGACTGATAAGAAAGTCACCGTGCGCGACCGCGACAGCATGAAACAGGATCGCGTTAGCTTGCCGCAAGTTAAAGAATATTTATTGGAAAAGTTTGAGTAGCGTGGGCTTCGAAAGCGCTTGCAGTTGGACCAAAAGCGCATAGACAAAACCACAAACAATATGGAGACATTCTCCGCCTGAGAATATCAGTACCTTTTAAGGAGAGTGTCCCCGACCAGTGATGAAAGCGAGGTCAGTAAAGATGGGCAGCAAAAAAGCGGCAAAATACGTCTATTCCTTCGGCGGGGGTAAGGCCGACGGGAACGAATCGATGAAGAACCTTTTGGGCGGCAAAGGGGCAAACCTCGCCGAAATGGCAGGCCACCCGAAATTAAAGCTTCCGGTCCCGCCGGGATTTACGATAACGACGGAAGTCTGTATTTATTATTATAAAAATAAGAAGACCTATCCGAAAGTTTTGAAAGAAGAAGTCAATAGGGCCCTTGCGAAAGTCGAAAAATTGATGGGCAAGAAATTCGGCGACCCTCATAATCCGCTTTTGGTATCGGTGCGCTCCGGCGCGCGAAGATCGATGCCGGGCATGATGGAAACGGTATTAAACATCGGATTGACCGAGAAAACGATACCCGGCCTTGTGAAACTTACAGGCAACGAGAGGTTTGTCTACGACGCGTATAGGCGGCTTATCATGATGTATTCCGACGTCGTCATGGAAAAAGCGGCGGGCATTGAACCGGAAGAGGGCAGGGGCATCCGGAAGCAGCTCGAAGGCATCATGGATGACCTTAAAAAGAAGAAGGGCTACAAGAGCGACACGGACATGAATGTCAGCGATTTGAAGGTACTAACCAAGCTCTTTAAAGAGAGGATCAAAGACGTTTTAAAGAAGACCTTCCCCGACGAGCCGGAGGTCCAGCTTTGGGGCGGCATAGGCGCAGTTTTCGCGTCATGGAACGGCAAGCGCGCAATCGCGTATCGAAAGATAGAAGGCATACCGGACGAATGGGGGACAGCCGTTACCGTCCAGTCGATGGTATTCGGAAACATGGGCAACGATTCAGCGACGGGTGTGGCATTCACGAGAGACCCGGGAAGCGGCGAAAATAAATTTTACGGCGAGTATCTGGTAAACGCCCAGGGCGAAGACGTCGTCGCCGGCATAAGGACGCCGTCGCCCATAAATAAAGAATCAAAGAGCGAGCACAACAAAGAATTGAAGACCCTGGAAGAGTTGATGCCGAAGGTTTACAAAGAACTTTTTGTCATACAACGGAAACTCGAACAGCATTACAAAGACATGCAGGACATAGAATTTACCGTTGAAAAAGGCTCACTCTTCATGCTTCAGTGCCGCATAGGAAAGAGGAACGGCCCGGCCGCGGTAAGGATCGCGGTTGATATGATGAAAGAGAAGTTGATCACGAAGGAGATGGCAGTATCCAGAGTTACGCCTGCGCAGTTAGACGAGCTTCTGCATCCGATGATAGACCCGCAAGGAGAGAGGGGCGCTAAAATAATTGCCAAGGGTTTGCCGGCAGGCCCGGGCGGCGGAGTCGGCATGGCGGTTTTTACAGCGGATGACGCGGAGAGGCTGGGTAAAGAAGGCAAGAAGGTCGTCCTCGTCCGCGAAGAGACGTCTCCGGAGGATGTGCACGGCATGCATTCAAGCCAGGCGATCCTGACGTCAAAAGGCGGCATGACATCTCACGCGGCATTGGTCGCGCGCGGATGGGGCAAATGCTGCATCGTCGGATGCGGCGCGATTCACATCGACGAAGCGGCCAGGCGCTTTACCGTCGGCGACATTGCCGTAAAAGAGGGCGAGTGGATTACGCTGAACGGGACAAAGGGAAATATTTATTTGGGCGAACTTCCGTTGGTAGAACCCGACATGGAAAAGGATATATATTTCAAAAGTTTCATGAAGGCGTGTGACGAAGTAAGAAGACTAGACATAAGGACAAACGCGGACAGGCCCGAAGACGCGAGAGTGGCAAGAAAATTCGGCGCCCAGGGGATAGGCCTTTGCCGTACCGAGCACATGTTCTTTGACCCCGCGAGAATTAAGTCGATGCGAAAGATGATAGTCGCCGAAACCGTAGATGACAGGAAGAAGGCGCTCGCGGAACTTCTTCCTTATCAGAAACAGGATTTCAGCGGTATTTTAAAAGCGATGGAAGGCCTTCCTGTTATAATACGGCTTTTGGACCCGCCTTTACACGAGTTCCTGCCGCAGGAAGAAGACAAGAAAAAGGAATTGGCGAACTCACTCGGTATATCGCTCGAGAAACTCCGGAAGCGCATGGACCAGTTACACGAGTTAAACCCGATGCTCGGCCTTCGCGGCTGTCGTTTGGGAATCACATATCCGGAGATCACCGAAATGCAGGCGCAGGCGGTATTTGAAGCAGCGGCGGAACTTACTTTGAAAGGCGCGAAGGTATTTCCGGAGATAATGGTCCCGCTCGTCGGCTCTCAGGCGGAAATAAAGAACCAGCGCGACATCATAAAAGCGAAAGCCGAAGAGGTGCAGAAAAAATATAATGTCAAACTTCACTACCTGATAGGCACGATGATAGAAATACCCCGCGCGGCGTTAGTCGCCGACAAAATAGCGGAAGTAGCGGAGTTTTTCTCGTTTGGGACGAATGACCTCACACAGATGACGTTCGGCTTTAGCCGCGACGACATCGGAAGTTTCCTGCCGGATTATCTGGAGAAAAAGATTTTACCGAAAGACCCGTTCCAATCCATTGACCGCGACGGAGTGGGGCAATTGATAAAGATGGGTATAGAACGGGGCCGTTCCGCAAGGAAGAATCTCGAAGTCGGTATATGCGGCGAACACGGCGGAGATCCCGAGAGCATAGAATTTTGCCATATCGTCGGGATGGATTATGTCAGCTGCTCGCCTTACCGCGTGCCCATTGCGCGGCTAGCAGCGGCTCAGGCAGTGGTGAGGAATAAGAAAAAATAACCATGGACGCTATTAAGCTTTACCTGAAAGATATTAAAAATATCCCCCTTCTTACGGCGGAAGAGGAGCTGGATTTGGCGAGAAAGATAAAGAAAGGCAGTAAACCCGCCCGCGCCAAGATGATCAGGTCCAATCTTCGCCTCGTCATAAGTATCGCAAAACGGTACAGCTATCTCGGCGTGCCGATGATGGACCTCATCGAAGAAGGCAATCTCGGCCTGATGAAGGCGGTCGAAAAATATAACCATCGAAGGGGATATAGATTTTCGACATACGCCGCGTGGTGGATACGTCAGTATATCACGCGGGCCATCGCAAATCAGGGAAAGACGATACGCATTCCGGTATACATGGTCGAATCAGCAATGCGCTTCAAAAAAATATCGGAACAATTGCGACTGGAACTTAAGCGAAAGCCGAGGCTGGGAGAAATAGCCAGGAGGATGAGATTATCTATGAAAAGAGTGAAACAGCTGGATAAGATGGTGTCAAAGATATCGTCACTCAACGCTCCGATAGGCGATGAAGGCACGGCCGAATTCATGGATTTAATAGAAGACGAAAATATAGCCACCGCAGCGGACGGCCTGATAGAATTCCTTAAAAAGGAACGCGTGGACGAGCTTCTCAAGCAGATGTCGCCCAGAGAGAAGAAGATCCTGACATTACGCTTCGGCCTGAAAGACGGCGTGACGCATACGCTTGGGTACACGGCGAAGAAGTTTAACATAACCCGGGAAAGGGTGCGGCAGATAGAAAATGCGACCATGAAAAAATTGCGCGCGTATATAAAACAGCAGGAGCTTTCCATTTTTCCGAGCTCCGCGGTTGTTACCATTAAAGAAAAGACATAAAGGGACATCGGCATGCCGCTCTTCAGGGCAAATAAAAGCGCTATAGATGAATTAAAATCCGCGATAAGAGATATTCCGGATTTTCCGAAGAAAGGCATTATCTTCAAAGATATCACGCCGCTTCTTAAAGACGCCAAACTTTTCAAGAAAGCCGTCGACCTTCTGGCGGAGGAGTTTAAGGGCGGGAAGATCGACAAAGTCGCGAGCATCGAGTCAAGAGGTTTTATATTCGGCGCAGCGGTAGCGTATAAGCTCGGAGCGAGTTTTGTCCCCCTCCGGAAAAAGGGAAAACTGCCTCATCTTACATATTTTTCCGAATACGAACTTGAGTACGGCACGGACGTTTTGGAAATACATCAGGATGCCATAGAAAAAGGCGAAAACGTTCTTATCATAGATGACCTTCTGGCGACGGGAGGCACTCTGAGCGCGGTTATAGACCTGGTTAAGAGGATGGGCGGCAAAGTGGCAGGCATAGGTTTTTTGATAGAACTGACGTTTTTAAAGGGAAGAGAAAAGAATAAAGGCCACGAGATTTTTTCTTTGATAAAGTACTGAGTAGCTGTAAGCTTTAAGCCTTAAGCTGTAAGCAGGAAAACCAAAAATTTTATTTATGTAAAAACTTAAAGCTTATAACTTACAGCTTATAGCTGAAAAAAGCGCCTGTAGCTCAGATGGATAGAGCACAGGTTTCCTAAACCTGGTGTCGCCCGTTCGACCCGGGCCAGGCGCGCCAGTAAAACGTTCGGGCTCCGGGGCTAAAAAGTAAGGTATACTCTTTTTACCCCTCCGCCCTGCGGTAAAGTAAGGAGAAGGCAGGACTCGCGTCCGAACGTTTTTAAAGGGAAACTACGTTTCCCTTTAATGTATCCCTTCCTTCATGGGAAGGATGCACCGTTTGAAAAAGGTTTTTCCTTAATGTTCCTTTTCCAAAAATAGGCTAATTTATGATCGACCTTCACACCCACACATTACTGAGTGATGGCGAACTACTTCCGAGCGAGCTTGTCAGGCGCGCAGAAGTAAAAGGCTATGAAGCCATCGGCATAACCGACCACTGCGACCGCTCAAACATAGATTTCATAGTGCCCCGCATAGTAAAAGTCGCGAAAGCATTAAACCTCTATTGGAAGAATATAAAAGTGATTCCCGGCGTCGAATTGACGCATATACCGATAGAGGAAATAAGCCCGCTTGTCAAATACGCGCGAAGTAAAGGCGCTAAACTCGTGGTAGTCCACGGCGAGACATTAAGCGAGCCCGTAATTCCCGGTACTAATCGGAAGGCCATAGAAAGTAGCGCCACCATACTTGCCCACCCGGGAAATATAAGCGAGGAAGATGCCCTATTGGCCGCGAGGCGAGGCGTTTACCTCGAAATAACCACCCGTAAAAACCATTGCTCTACCAACAGGCATGTTGCCGAGATTGCGCGTAAAACCGGAGCCAAACTTGTTCTTAACACGGATGCGCATAAGCCGGAAGATATTACCACAAAGGCAGATGCTGAGCGCGTTTTAGCCGAAGCAGGGCTTTCCCGCCAGGAGATAGAAGAGGTATTCAGGAACTCAAAGACTCTTGTATCTTATTTATGATAAAGTAGTTACAGCTGGAATGGGGCAAATTTTCGTTAAACCCCTTGACAAAAGTCAGTTTTGTGGTATACTTTATTCAAGTTAGATTGGTAGGATTACAGGATTTTATATTTAACTACGCCTATACCGCAGTAGGTGTCTTTAATCTTGAGGGGAAGGGAGATGAAAACTGAAAACTCGAAGATACCTAAATGATGTGATATAGATATATAAGAGTATCGTCGGGCGGAAATTTTAGTTTAAGAGTTGCGCGCCCGGTTTAAATAAAGTAATTTTCTTAAACAGAAATAAAAAAGGGAAATAAAAAATTTTAAGGAGGTAAAGCATGAAGTTTCTAAGAGCGCTGTGTTTAATTGCTCTCTTGATTGCTATTGCCCTCCCTGTGTATGCTGAAACCCAAAGCGTAAAGCTGAGCGGCGATATCATCATAAGAGGTATTGACCGCAATAATTACGACTTTAATAAGTGGAACGCGAATGGTGTGCAACCGACCACAAGAGATTTTAACGCGGCCGATGCCAACTATTTTATGACCACTACGGAAGTTCAGCTCGATGCGGATATGACAGACAACGTTTCCGCGACGATCAGGGTGGTAAATCAGAGAGATTGGAATGCGCGTATATTGAGCGGAACCAGCTATGTGTACCCCAGCGATGCGAGTGGCAGTGGCGGATACCTCTATGGCTCAAACCAAGAATTTAAAATAGACCTCGATCTTGCTTATGTGACGTTGAAAGAATTCTATTTTGCTCCTTTGACAGTAAAGATCGGTCGTCAGGACCTTTGGTTCGGTAAAGGGTTTATCATAGGAGCCAATAGCTGGCAGGATCCGCAACACCAACTATCAGGGGACGAATGGTCAGTCCTCAATGCATTTGATGCGATAAGGGCTACTTGGGATTTCGCGCCTTGGACATTAGATGCGGTCTATGCGCTAATACAGGAAAATGATATCGGCGCAGAAGATGATGAGCAGATGTACGGCCTGAACTTGGGCTGCGATCTGAAGCAGTACAAAAATGCCGAAGCAGAAGTATATTATTTTGTAAAGAATGACAAGTCGATCTGGCAGGCCCCGACAAACTTTACGGAAGACGGCAACATGGTTCACACTCTTGGCTTAAGAGGCAGCTTTGATCCTCATGAAGCCATTACTCTTTGGGGTGAGACTGCGGTGCAGGTAGGGGATTATGTCGCGGGTACTCGGCCGTCAGCGCAGGCTGCAGCGGCACAGAGAGACAGACGTGCGTGGGCTGCTGATGTCGGCGGCGAAGTCAGGCTCTGGGAAAATCAGTATGCGTGGAAGCCGAAAATCGGCGCCGAATATATATTCTATTCCGGCCAGGATTCCCATAATGACACTGTGGGTCATCCGTACAGGGGATGGGACAGGATGTATAGGGGCAAAGTAGACAGCGCTATCCATGAGTGGTACAATGTTCTCTATACCAACAGCTTAAATGATAATTCCAATAGCGATAGAGGAGATACAAACCTCCACCAGCTTATCCTTATGGGTTCACTCCAGCCTATGGATAACCTGAAGTTGAACGGCAGATGGATAATGTTCCGTCTTCATGAAAATGCCGGCCCGATGGCAACAGCAGTCGGGCTCAACGGACAGGAGGAGAAGGGTATCGGTAATGAGCTTGATTTAGAGGTGAACTACGATTATACCGAAGACGTCTCGTTCGGCCTATTGTCTGCTTGGTTCTGGTCAGGGGATTTCTACAATGTACCTGAAGAAAATAATCGGAACAATCTCCGGGTGGGTGCCACAGATCAGAAAGCGAAGAACGTAGCTACTGAGTTAGTCGGTACGTGCAAAGTCAGCTTCTAAGTCAGTCAGCATAAGTTAGTTAGTGAGTAAGTTATTTAGCGATAGAAAGCCCAGCATTAATCATGCTGGGCTTTCTATTTATTTTCAGGGTCATGTATTAGGGTCAGACCCTTGACAGTGTATTAGCACTAACCAGGGTCTGACCCTAATACGCCCTAATACATATTGACAAGCGCTACGTAATTATGTATACTAAATTCTGACTTTTGAACTATAATATCTTAACCCGGGGGTCAATATGGCGGAAAACAAAGAGATTCAGGAAGGTAAGGTATTAGCGCTTTTGAGCTATCTCGGTATTTTGTGTTTAATACCGCTTCTCTTGAAAAAAGATAATAAATTCGTCCTTTTTCACGGAAAGCAGGGTTTAGTATTGTTTCTCGGGGAGTTAGCCGCTGCTATAATAAGCATAATTCCGGTTATCGGCTGGCTGATAGGATTCTTGAGCGTTATCGTTTTTGGCATACTTTCGATCATAGGAATCATCCAAGTTCTCATGGGGAATTACTGGAAGATACCGGTAGTGGCTGATTTGGCGGATAAGTTTAAAATTTAATTTAACCATTAATCCATCGGGGTCAGCACGTCGGGGTCAGACCCTAACCGTATAATACACTGTCAAGGGTCCGACCCCGATGTACTGACCCCAAGCTTTCCCCCCAAGCTTTCGATGACCGATAAAGATATAAAAAAACTTTTAGAGCGCTGCACAATATGCCCGAGAAATTGCAAGGTCAACCGGAACAAAGGCGGCGTCGGATTTTGCAAAGCCGGCGCTAAAACCGAAGTCTATGCCGCGCATCTCCATTTCGGCGAAGAACCGCCGGTATCCGGATATAACGGCTCCGGAACGATATTTTTTGCGCATTGCAATTTACGCTGCGCATATTGCCAAAATTATAGATTAAGCCAACTCGAACACGGCAAAGATTTTGAGGTTCATGAACTCGCAGGCCTCATGCTTTCTCTTCAGAGGCAGAAGGCCCATAACATCAATCTTGTCACGCCCACTCATTACGCGCCCCAAATAGCGGCGGCTATCATCAGCGCCCGTAAAATGGGGCTTACAATCCCCATTGTTTACAACACAAGCGGCTACGAGGCGGTTCGAACTCTGCGCTTTTTAAACGGCCTTGTTGCGGTATACCTCGTCGACATGCGCTACGGCGACAATATGAGCGCGTCTAAATATTCGGCGTGTCCGGATTATGTCGAAATTAATCAAGCCGCGGTCGAGGAAATGTACAGACAGGTCGGGAATTTAAAAATCACTAAAGACGGCATAGCCGAGAGAGGCGTGATTGTACGGCACCTCGTCCTTCCTCATAATACGAGCGGCACTGAGGGAGTCCTTAAATTTGTATCGCTTTATCTCGGAAGAGAGGCATATATTTCTTTCATGAGCCAGTATTATCCCGCCTATAACGCATTCAAATACGATGAGATTTCCCGACGGATAAATAAAAAAGAATACGACGGGGCGCTGATGATGCTGGAAAAATATAACCTGCGCAACGGATGGGTCCAGGAATATATGGGCAACGACGCCCCTGACGAAGGCTTTGCAGGGACGAATATAGTGCCGGATGTATAACAACCGTAAAACGATATTGATACTATCCTCGCTCCAAAGCGAAATTCTTAACGCCTGCCTGCCGGCAGGCAGGTTAGAAACCGATTTTTGACTCGTTCAAAGCTAAATTTCGCAGTCGCTCGGAGTAGTATCAATATCGTTGACTTAAACGTGAAATAGTTGTATATTTATACCCATATTATAGGTAGCCCCTCGACGCGCTTCGCTCGCTCGGGGCGATTTACATATTTGCAAATAACAGTAAATCGGAGGCGTAAATGAAATTATTCCTTAAGAAGTCATTTTTTATAGGTTTTTTATTTTTGATAATGTTTCAACTTTTCGGATGCGGGGAAACTATCAGCGGCATC
>Ga0315289_10002357_pt1 | contig 28990 bp, 25 predicted proteins | sample YL17G11_40_MG_FD_203452 | JGI IMG/M metagenome (GOLD analysis project Ga0315289, IMG submission 203452) | Sediment microbial communities from Yellowstone Lake, YNP, Wyoming, USA - YL17G11_40 | ecosystem: Environmental > Aquatic > Freshwater > Lake > Sediment | place: USA: Wyoming | collected... | reverse complement strand
TTTCGCAGCGCGGGCTAAAAAGAACTTCCAAAACGGCTCCCTGGAAGACAAACGGACGATCCTCCAAGAACTCGGCTCGAACCTTTTTCTGAAAGATAAAGAACTCGAAATTCAGCTTGAAAAACCGCTCCAAATTATCGAAAGAGGCTTAGAGGTGATCGGACGCCGAAACGATACGCTCGAACCTCCAAAAAACAGACTTTTTGAAGCTAAATCGGAACTCTCCACTTCTGAATTTCGTTCCTGGTGCCCCCAGAAGGAATCGAACCTTTTCTCCCAAATTGGATTAACATCCATAAAAAACGCTAAAAGGTCGGCTCAATTATCCAAGATTCAAGCCATTTTTTGATTTATAAATTAATCATACAAATAAATCATGGACAACACAACTCCAACAAAAGAATATTATGATTTTTTCGTCCAGCGTCTTTCCGAAATATTGCCAGAATTATTCAAGCTCCATTCTAGACTTCTTGAAATTGCCGATCCGATTACCCATGAGATTCGCTCTTCTTTGAATGAACTCATGAAAAAACTTAATTACAATAATTGTCACATCTTGTTTTATTTTCTCAATAGTCTTGCCGCACTAAAATTCATCAATCTTCCCCTTTTCCATAATTTCCAAGAGAGAATCGAAATAAAAATTCTAGTTTATCCTTTAAAGCGCTTATCAGGAATCTAATTCTTAATCATATTTCTTTTAGCGTTATCATAATTAAAAAAGCAAATGGCCAGTGGAAAGCTGATCTGTTTTTGTACTGTCATTCTTTTTCATCGCAAAAAGTATGAAAAAAAGTCTCATTTATTGCCGAGTCTCTACAGAGGAACAAGCAGAGAAGGGTTACTCTCTAGATGCTCAAGAAAATTTATGCCGTGATTTTGCTCAAAAAAATGGCTACCAAATAGTCGGTGTTTTTCGCGATGAAGGAAAAAGCGGCACTACATTGGATCGGCCGGCGCTTAATGATGCTCTTTCAAAGTGCCAACAGGATAATTCCATCAACGCTCTAATAGTTCAAGAAACCGATAGGTTGGCTCGAAATACAAAAGATCATTTAACTATCAAAGCTCTCCTTCAAAAAGCTGGCGTTAAGACAATTTCTGTGGCACAGCCAATGCTCGATGACAGCCCCGAAGGAAATATGATCGATACAATCTTGGCCAGCATTAATCAGTTTCAATCCGATATAAACAGCAGAAAAACAAAAAAGGGGCTAATAGAAAAATTCCATCAAGGCTGGTGGCCTTGTAGCGCTCCACTCGGATATAAAAACAGCTCTATTGAAAATCCTGAGGGAAAGCCAAGGAACGTAATAATAAAGGACGAAATAAAATGGCCGATTTTAAAAGAAGGTTTTACGTTATATCTAAGTAACAACTATTCGGTAGAAGAAATAAACGATATTCTTTTTAAAAAGGGACTGAAATCAAAGAACGATAAAAGAGTACCTCACAGCGTAATGACGCGCATTTTACAAAATCCGTTCTACGTTGGAATTATGAGATGGGCCGGTTTTGAGAATAAAGGAAACCACGAGCCCATGATTAGCTTAATCGAACATCAACAGATTCTTAATATTATGGACGGCCATAATCTCCATAGATGCCGAAAGAGAAAATATTCATTCTTGCTTAGAGGATTTATTGTCTGCAATATCTGCGGTCAGAGATATACGGCCGAAAAACATCCTCGAAAGAAAAAGGAATACTATCATTGCTCTGCAAAGAAAAGGAGGCATAGCAATTTCGGACAAAACGTTGAAGTTGAAGAATTAGAAAGACAAGTTGAAGAAGCGTTCAAAACGATACAATTCAAAAAGGAATTCATAGAATTGATCATGGAGAAATTAAAGAATATCTATTCCCAGCAGAAGGATAACATCGAAACCAAGAAAATGGCACTACTGAATCAGAAAAAGGCCATAGAAGCTAAACGAGGTATCGCTGAAGAAAAACTCATTAGTGGGACCATGTCGGATGAGGATTATGTTCGATTACGAAATAGATATAAGGATGACCTAGGCATCATTCAAAATGAAATATGTATTTTAGATAGCCAAAGAAATATTGATATTAACGTTCTTCATGAAGTAATTAAATTGGCCCGGAATGTTTATACGGCATATAAAAAAGCCCCTTATGATCTTAAGAGGCAGTACTTGGGTTTGTTCTGGGATAAATTCCTAGTTCAGGATAAAATAATTGTCAAAGCCAATCCTTCGAAATTGATAGAAATTCTTTTGGATTCAAACAAGGTTATAATAGAGGGTAAAAGGGGTCCTGTCTCGGCAGATATTATAACGCTACTCGAAGACTTTGATTATCTAGTAACTTTAAAAGAGAAGCTTGCGATAATTAAGAAAATGAAAATTGTTAATTAGATTCCTCAATGGGTTTATGTACAATTATTAATGATTTCGAAGATTTGGACCTCAATTTATTGATTCTTTTATTATGTATTAATTGCTTCCATAACAAATTAGCGAACTGCTCAGCAGCCATTTCGATGATTCCCTTGTCCTTTTCTTTTTGAATATGACGTTCTCTGTTTCTGGGCATAGCAATATTTCCATTTAGATAATTTCTTCTATCTTCAGCATAAAGAAAGAATAATCTCGGTATAAGAGGGGAAATATTGCCTTTTACGTCAAGACATCCCATTATTATAAGGGGGTGTTATTTCTATTCTCGGCTTTTTTTATTTTTGGAATATCATGAAACCTAATAAACAAATAATTGAAAAATTCAGGAGGATTTATTTTGAAGAGTTTGGTGAAAAGATTTCAACAAGAGAAGCATACGATAGATTCTCAAGGTTGGTCACTCTTTTAGAGGTGATCCTCCGGGATAAATCAAAAAAGGAAGAAAGAATGGCGAATCTCCATTCCGGTGAATCCAACTGAGGAAAATAGCTAGTCAATTCAACGCAAGTTCCAGATTTAAGGGCATGGTTGCTTTTCTTGCGTGAGGATGGATTCAATACGGCATTATTAGCCATAATTCTCTAAGGGGGTTAAAAAATCCCCTATTTTTGAATTACAAGGGGATTTTTATTCCTCATAAATTGGATTTTGGTGCCGCGGACTGGACAAAGTTCGAACCTGGATTTGGAACCATCTCGCTGATTTCTCGATCCCGTCGTTTGAAACGGAACCCGAATAAGCTCTTATAAACTGGCCGGCTCTTTTACCTTTCTTCATTTTAGAAATAATCCAGAAAAATACAAGGAGGGAGATTTTGCCTAATTAGGCAATCCTTTGATTTATTCTGGAAGTGGGCGGTATGTGGTCTTCGAATTCTCAAATGCCTCAACCTGGTAAGATTTATCATTTTTGATATTTATAACAGCTCCATATTGATATTTTAGCCGATTGCCAAACCAATATAATTTTATTTTTTCTTTATCATCTTCGATTTCGGCCAGCTGCCCATCTCGCTTAACTTCGATAACTAAGAAATTGAATTCGTGCGTCCCTCTTTTATGAAATATAATATCCGGACGTCGTCTTTCGAGATTAGATTTAATAACATCAAGATCGCAGTCATGATCCGCGAATATCTTCTTAATTTCATTGGCTAGATGATGTGCTATATTCCACTCCGTTTGTATGGTTTCAGAAGTAAATTCAAAGATGTTCGGCTGATTGTTAAAAAGAGCCTTTATTGCCCTTTTTAATCCCTCTTTTATTATGGCTTCATTCATAATCTTGTCACATCGCAAGCGCATCAGACAAGATCATTACTTCTTTACCTTTTCGGGGTTCGTAGGCATTATAGCTTAAAGAGAACTTAATAATCTGTCTCTCTGGATAAAGTGATTTAATCTCTTTTCTATTATCATAGGTAAGCAGCCAAAATGCGCCTGGGCTTTGGTTTAATCGTTTTGCCAGAGTTTCGTGGTCGGACTTAACATAATGATTGAGATATAGAGTCGCGCCTTTTTCATAATAAGGGGGATCAAGATATATAAAAGCGTTTGGCTTGTTGAGGTAATTATTTATTAGCCTGACCCCGTCTTCATTAAAAACAGATATCCTATTTTTATACAAAGAGAGCTGGTGAATTCTCTCAGCAAGTTTTTCCTTATTAAATCTCGCGTCAATTTTCCATTTGCCTTTTTGGCTCAATCCGCCAATGGGTCCTCCATCCAAAATGCCGGAAACGTTTGTCCTGTTTAGAAATAAAGCTGCAAATCCAAGTTCAAAACGCCGGGACTTCGGATTTACATAAATTGCTTTTTGATTTTTCCATTCGGTAATGGTAATTGGCGTGGCGTAAAGTTTTCTAATAAATCTTTCCGAAGCAAAAATAGCCGATCGCCAGAAAGAATAAATTGCTTTATCGAGATCGTTAATAACAATTTTCTCGACTTTTCCGGAAAATAATAACGCGAGAGCCGCACCAGCTCCTCCCGCAAAAGGCTCTACATAGGTTATTTTTTCAAGGTTATGCTCTTGAATAACCTTCTCAAAAAATGGGAAAAGAGAAGTCTTGCCCCCAGGATATCTTAAGGGGCTATGATAATTTATTGGACTCTTGTTAGTTATTATTTTCATTAGTTATTGTTTTTATTTTTTATTCTGTTCCTGCCTTTTTTTAAAATCTTTGAAAACATACTCGACGAGAGGCTTCATTTGGCCCCATGCCTCCCCTACCCGGTAATCAACAGCGACAACATCAGGATTGTGATTAATGCACTCGAGATACCACTTGCTTGCCTTCAGTTCTTTCACAACTTGAACCAACCCTTTATTCTGCGCATCGTTTTGGAGTTCTTGTTCCATCTTATTCAGTACATCTTCAAGATAAATATAGCCTCCAGGTTTTCTTGGACTCGGCAACCGTTCAGTTTTCTTTAGGTAATCTTTAAGGACAATCTCTAAAAAAGTTCGCAGGGTATCAGCCGACGCATTCGGGAATCTTTTATACTCTATGTTTTGTAGTTCCCATAAGACTTTATCTATTCCATAGCAATCCAGCGTACTTACAATATTTGAGAGAATTAATCTTGCTTTTATAATACTTTCCTTCGCCTTCTTTTCTTTAAACTTCTGCGCTCCGCTAACATTGGTCTTTTCGACTTTCTCACCATCCAATATCTCCCTTATAACTCCGTCTATATAAGTCTTCCTGCTGAGCTCGGTCTGCAACTGCTTACGAGAAGTTGCTATTTTTTCCACGATATCTGTTATTACCCTGGAATAAACCCTGTCAAAAGCTTGGGTTTTCGGGACACGAACCTCGCCGGTTACAGAATTAAATTCAATATTTAACCAATCTTGCGCATACGGGTCACTATAGAATCTTTCCAATGTAGTTATCTGGAAAGACCGCTTATTAGATACCCTTTTTCTAGTTTCATCAGAAATTCCATTTAGCGACATTGCTATATGATGCATTTCATACATCTTAATGTACTTCGGTATATCGACGCCCTTATATCTCTCTATTAACTTCTCAACTGTTTGTCCTTTTTCTTTTTGAGCATAGTAAAAATATGCTCGCCTTAATGCAGACCATGGCCGTCTTGTATCTTTTGTATGTTTAGCCGCTAAGTACTTCTGGGCTTCTTCTCTGTTGGTTGCTACGCGGACTTCTATTTTACTAATAGGCGTAAAATTCTTCATCATTTTACGAATCTTGCTGGCAAAACCTTCCGGAGCTATTCCGGGCGTCAACATCGCTTTCAACGATACTATTCTCCTATTGCCGTCAATTACATAATATTTTTGGTTCTCCTTAACAACGACTGGTGGCTCATCAGGATAATATCCATTCTCATATATATTATTAAGAATTTGCATTGCGTCTTCGTTGACAAACAGGTCATTGATAATTTCTTCCTGGGTCCATCCCTGCTGCTCAAGTCTAATATTCCATGGATCCAGTAATAGTTCATCCACTTGAACAACTTTTGAATTCCATAAATCCTGATAATTTAAAATCTTTTTCTTGTTCATATCCCTATTCTTTAATAAAGTAATCGGAATCATTTCTCTTTACTCCGCAGCTAATTACAGCCGGTCTGCCATGATACTGCGCTGACTGTAACTGCGGGATCTACATTCGAACATGTTTCTTTTTTAATTATATCATCATCAATAAAAAAAGAAAACTCCCTATAAATGTAGGGAGATTTCACCTAATTCGGCAAATTTGGGTGCGCCACGGTGGAGGACGTTAGAACTTTTTACGAGAATCTTCCGGAGTCGGAAAATTCATTATTATCATTTTAGCTCTCGATAGTTTTAAAACAAGGCTGGAGAATTTGTCTATTTATGCAAATTTGGCGGGTCATTCGGGTTCAGTGCATCAAATGTTAAGTATTACAAAGCTTCTTCGGAGCCAAAATAAAGGCTAGGATTGAGGCGCTCGGGTCGGGGGCAAAAAAGACGATTTAAAGCTTTTTTCGTAACAATTTCTTTTCTTTGTATTATAGTTTCGGTTCTGAATTTATCTGTACTTTAATCTCGCCTTGATACACAAATGGACCAAATAATTTTTGAGGATCGGGTTTCGCCATGTATATGTCATTATTCATTGAGTAATAAGAATCCAGTGTTCCGCGCGGTGTGATTACATAATGCAACACATGATGTGGGCTACCCGACAATCCCTTTGGAAGCAAGTGTTTTGGCGAGTAAGTTACGAGTAATTCTTCATCGACAATAAGTTCTGCCAGCTTGGGCTTATCAAATACACTTGCTGCAAGCAGAAAATCGTCTCGATGAATAATCGGCAACCTCACCTTTTGATTCATAATCGGTGATTCTATAAACAAATACCCGTATGGTTTAAATAAGCTTTTTGCTTTAACTTGGTTATTTTGCTCAATTATTGTGCCAGCTCTATCAAATTCCAAGACTCGGAACACCTGATTTACAATGTCCGCCCAAGAAATCTCACGGCCAATCTCTGGAACGATGTTTTTTACATCAACACCTGTAGCCTCTTTGATTTTATTTCGCTGCCGTTCTTGTGCTGTAGTAATTTGTTGTACAGCTGCTTCATGATCGCCCTTTCGTAGATCTTCTTGAATTAAAGAGCCTTCCTCTGTGGTTAATCCAAGCTCATTAATAACCTTCCTCGTGCGTCGAGCGCGAATAAAAGGAACTGCAACAACAAAAACGCAGCCTATCACAAATGCGATACGGCCATCAATGAATTGTGCAAGAACAAAGAAAATAATAACCCCATAAACTATTAATAACCAGTTTGGAAATAAATTTTTCATTTTATTAAATCCTCGATTGAAATGCTCAACGCTTTGGCAAATCTTTCAATCTTGGAGCAACCCGAGTAGAGGACGTTAATATTATTTATGAAATTCATCAGGATATTGCTCTATTAAGACGAAGTTCGCCGCCGGTTAATTTTAGCCATTTATTAATTAAGTAACAGATTTCCAACATGTCAGTGGCCATTTTATCAGATTTTTCTGGTTTTATTTCATACACGTTTAGCAGTTTTTCAATGTTTTCATACGGGAAATCTCCAAAATCTTCCACTACATATTTATTGTTTTCAATTATCCTCATTAAAAGATATCGATTTGGGAACTGAATATTTTCTTTGTTTATATCAATCCCTCTTACAACTCTATATTCGTCAGTCTTTTGTCCGACAATGTCGTAATTATTTTCATCAGTGAAATCCCGCTCGGTTTTTTTGAATGCATTTATCAGATTTATAATTACTAGAATGTGATCATCATCTAAGTTTTTTAGGACAAAGTTATTTTCAAGAACTTTCGAAAAGTAATTGTGTGTATTTTCACAAAGTTTAAATATTTGAAAACCCAGATGTTTTTTGTTTTCAATGGTACTCTTCAACTCATTTTTTGTTAATTTTGTAAGTCCTAAAGCTTTGACAAAGGACCTCCCATCTTTAAACCCATAAACGAATTTAGAAAGGGTATATAATATTGCAAATACGTCTCCTTCTACATAGCTTTTTGCGTATTGAAAGATTCCTTTTTTTAATTCCTTCTCTGATTTTGCTTTTATCAGTTCATATAAAAAATAAATAAAAAGGACTGAAATTAAATTTGCTGATATGCTTAACAGCCAATTACTGAAAAATGGATTATTTATTTCTAAATATGCTAGCCATGCGACCCCCACCATTGATATTATGAGAGAAAAGTAGGGAATAATTTTCCAAAAATACCTTTTCATACTAGCTCTATTGAAATATGGGCATATCTTGATGCTGTGTTAATTGAAGCCCTGGATCTTATGCCATTATATCCATAATATATCATATTAATATAAACTACCTCAAAGGAGGAATTTTTTACCTATTTAGGCAAATTTGACTCCGAACCATGTGAAAACCTGCAAATGTTATTTTAGGCAGTGTAGTTAATTGTCGACGACTTCCCCATTTAGGGATTCATAAAAGGCTACGATTTATTTTGCAAACCCTTTTTAAATTTCTTGGCTATAATAAGTATATAATTCAAAATTTCTTTATTTATTTTTATAACTGCCAGCAGCAATTCTTTAATGTCTTTCTCTTGCCAGGTTTCATTTCCAATGCCTATTTTCCATTCGAAGGTGGCTTCCTTATCATCAAAATTCGTCGTCATTGCATATATATGTTTATCTGAAAAATGAATAATACGAGAGGTTTCTTTATAGACATTTGCTATCCAGGGGAATGTCTTGGATGCAAAATCGACGAGTTCACTATCCCTTAGTGATTTTACACTGATGTGATCACCAATAATTTCTAGCTTTTTTAGCCTACCTTCCTTAATATAAAATTCCGATTGTTGAGCAATATTTGAATGATTCACGTATATCAGCGAACTAAGAGTTTCCAGCTGCATTCTTAGGAGAGCGGCAGCTACTATAAAATTCCATTTGCCAATAGCATTTAATATGGCGTCATTAAGATTTAACGTCCGATTTAATGAGGCGAGAAACAAAAAATGTGGCACATAAAGCTTGCCCTCAAATAATTCAATAATATCCTTCCCAGCTTTAGGAATATTTTTCTGAAGATCATCTATTTGCTCCATTAGTTTAATGAGAGATTTATATTTTTCTTGAGGAGTTAATGTTTGCATAATCTAAATCTTAGAATAAATATTTTTATCAGTTTCACAAAGGCAACCAACATAATTCTTCAAAGTAGAATCGTTTTCTTCCTTTAGCGCTGCCTCAACTATAGAAATAATATCTTTCTCTTGTGCCAAGGCCCCAATCTTCTTTGCCGCTGATAAGGCGGTTAATTCGTAATCATGCGAAACCATCTTTTTCAAGGTATTTAAATCGCTATAATTTGCTATGGCCGGATAGGTTATCCCGACTATACGTTTGATAAAATAAGCATTATCATAATTCTTTACTGGAATTCTATTTTTTGTTGAACCATCTCTGCCATAATATTCCCAAAATTCCTTTAATGAAATTATTTTTATTAGAAGGCTCTTATTTTTTTCAGAAGCAATTTTTGACATTGACTTCCCAATATATACGGGGTTCCAAAAAGATATCTGGTCAACGCATTCCATGAAAAGTCTCATTAAATAATCATATGCGTCGTGGTCTCCCACCCTACATAGAGCTAGGACTAAAGGTCTTGATCGGTTGTCCAGAACTTGCTTACTCAATATTTCTTTAATCGGTTCTATAAATTCTTTTTTTGATAATTCATAAAGCTTACTAGCCACTTCATTGGGATGCTTATTATAAATGTCTAGCAAATTTATTAAATGCTTATCAACAAAACCTTGTGGAAGAGCGCTTATAGTACTTTTTGCAATTAAGTTATCTCTTTTCTTTAAATATTTGAGAACGGTTTTTTCATCCCCATATTTTAATAGAATCCGAACGATACTCTTAAGACAGGCCTCTTTAGCGTATCGATTTATTTTTTTCTTTTTAAATTCATTTTTAATCGTTTGCAGATCTTCTTTTGTTCCTACTATGCCCAAGGAATAAATAGCAACAAGTCGTTTGTAATTTTTCCTATTTGCAACATCAGCCCTGTATCGCCTTAAGCACTTATTTGTTGCATTTTTTAAGACAACCTTTTCGAACAGTAATCTATTATTAATATTGGTGCTGCAAGCCATCTTTTCTAATCTATCGATATGCCTCATATTTAAAAAGTTAATACAAGCGTCTGTGGCAGCGTATCGCACCTCTTCAAATTTAGACCTTTTGCTTAAGGCAAGAAGTAAATCTAAGTCTTTAGGTGTTCCGTACTCTCTTATATAAATTGCATATTCGCCTTGGAGTTTATATTCAAAAAATAAGGCTTTCAGATAGCTAAGAGAAAAAGGTTCACCTAACAATATTAAAAATCTTACAGCATTTCTTTTTATATCTTCATTTGTAGACTTGAGTAACTCCTTGGCCCAACTGACAAGTTTATTCCTTTCCACATCCTTTATCCAAAAGAATATTGGTCCATTCCCTGCAAGATAATTGATGAAAAGAAATCTCAATGAATCATCAGAAACCGCTATCCGATCTCTGTATTTATAAATCTTGATATGTTCCTTTGGGGTTAGCAGGGATCCTGTGCTCGGATATGAAGCTGTTTTTGATCTTATAAGATCGGATAAGTCTCTCACTTCTTTATTAGCCAGAAAATTTTTCTTTATCTCTTCATTAGAAACAAGACAGAACGAAACCAAAAAATATGAGGCAATTATAGAATTAGCTATTTTTTCCACTTCTTCTAATGTATAAAGATGTGATTCGTGCACTCCTTTGTGTCTGGTTACATATTCCAATCTAAATATAGCCTGTTCACATGACTGTCTAGCCCAATACTCATTTTTATCATTTTTTATATTAACTTTTATGAAACCTAGGGTTCTTAGAATCTGATCTATTCCGGCATGCCATAAAGGAACATTTTTCCCGGGCCAATCCCGTTCTTTAAAATAAATATATACTGCTTTTTTAAGGAAAGGCTCAAAAAGGCCAGATAATCTTTCAATCCCATTTAAAACTGATCCAAGAAACAATCTGGATGTTGTCAAATATTGTTCAAACGCCGAGTAAAATTTCTGATCGATTTCCTGTAATCGCGGTTCATCTATCTCTTGCCTTAACACGTGAGTTAATAAGTCTAGGGATAGGTCAATTTCCTCTTAATCATAATCTCTCTGGACGCCCTTATTAAAAGGATTAAACAATTTTTTTAGATGCCTAGAGCAATAAATCCTCAAGTTTTGTTCGGACTTATCAAAATTCGAGATTATAAGGCTATTTGATTCGCTTTTATTCATTTTTTCGATTTCAGCGCTTTAATTAAATATGATAGGATTTTTTGCCTATTTAAGCAATTTTGGCAGGCAACTGTAGAGGATGTTAGAACTTTTTTTGAGAAGAATAGAGTGGAACTGACAACTTAAAGAACTAAATCTTATTTCCTAGCCTTATCAGCAAGTTTTGCCAGTAAGCTAATGAATGCGATAAACTCAAGCGCCATTTCGGGATCGTCTTTAATGATTTTATGCGCCCGTGGATTTCGTAATCCGGCAACCGCACCAAAGAACATCATCATAAATCCTTTCTGTTCATCAAGATCAGAAGAATCCGTAAGATCGTTGAATTTCAACACCGGACTTTTGGGGCTAAAGACATATTCCATCAGCGTAGTGCCGTCTTTATCATCAATTCCGCTATTCAATCTTACTAGCGCATTTAGAGCTTTAACCGCGTCTTCAACCGCATTGGCATAATGGCCATCTCTAAATAATTGACCAACTGCTCGCTCAATGGCCGGATGCAGTTCTAATCCTTCATACGCTTTTAATGTTTTTCCTGTTGTTGTTTCCCCAGCATCTCTTAGCTCTTCAAGAAATCCTTTCTTAATGGATTCAAGATTTATCTTTGCTGTAGCAATTCCTTGTTTAAAGCCTTCTCGTATCTCGCCAATCGGCGTATCATACATTATATTAACTGACGCAGTATCAAGTCGCGTTACAGACCAGCGATAACGATCATATTCCACAGTCCCAGCGCCAAAAATAGATATAAGAAGCGCATCGAGTTCTTTCTCCAGAGCGTCTATCCGGGGATCGCTTCTAGCGGTTACCGAATCTACGTCAAAGCTTTCAAGATCGGCGATTCTTCTTTCTATTTTTGGAATCGCGAGTTCCATTTGTTTAAGAGAAAGATTTGCTGCTTTAAGTTCAGGTTGTTTTGGTCTTTTTGCCATGTTTTTTCTCCCCCTAAATAAATTTTCTTTTCACTACTAGATTAGCACGATAAAAATCATACGTAAAGAATATGAACTAGTTCAGGCGTTAGAAGAAAAAGGAAGCAGATTTCTGCTTCCTTTTTTGTTTGAAAAAAGAGCTAATTCCCCTTCCACGTTTTGCAGTTCTCCGCGTACTCGCAGTCCTTGCACAGGAATCCGGTTCTCGGGAAAAAGATGCGCTGCTGAATTCCTTTGAGGATCTGTCCGGCCAGGAAGTAGAGCCGCTGATAGTCGTCCTTGCCGCGTTGCGTTTCCATCGAGATCATTTTCGGTTTTTTGGATTTGACGAAGTTGACGATTTTTAAGGACTTGGGCGGCTTGTGGCTGATCCTTTCGAAAGCGTAGCTGTAGATTGTCAGCTGGACGTGGTTTCCAAGCTCCTGAGAGTTCATGGTCTGGGCCGAGGTCTTGAATTCCGTGATGGTGTCGTCCTGCTCGATCAAATCGATCACGCCTTCAAGCTCGATGGCTGCGCTCTGGCCGTTTTCAGGATTGATAAGCGGGACAGAAAACGGAATCTCCGTGCCTTTGATTTTTTTTCTCGGAAGTTCGAAATACTGCGCCAACATTTCCTTTCCCAGGACGATCAGCTTCATCTCTTCTTCCCCTTCTTTGAAGCGAATCTCGTTTTCCGTTTTCAGGCTGTACCAGTCAGCGTCAAAAATCTTGTGCAACCGGTCAATCGTCACTCCGTTTCCGTTCATCATCTGCTTGTGATACCAGGAAAGAGCCGAATGGATGGCGCTGCCGAAAGCCAATCCTGAAGATTTGAAGCGTTTCGGGATCTCGTCAATGTACTGGAATTTGTACTTCAGACCGCAAAGCAGATAAAGATTGATCTGAGAGCTAGAAAGGTACGGCGTCATGCTTTTCGCCTTTGGCTTCGTCGAGAAGCCGTTCGATCATCCGCGAAGCTTCGAGCTTCGTGACCTCTTTCAGAGAATCGACCTGAAAAAGTTCCTTGAGCTTGGCATAGGCTTGGTCGTTCTCAATACCTTTCTCGGCCATGATTCTGAAAAGATACCGCTTCTGGGCGTCAGTCATCGGAGGATTCTCTCTTGACTGGCCGCTGTTCTGGGGCTTAGCCTTGCCAGCGTCCGGCTTCGGGCTTTCTTTCGCCTTCGGATTATCCTCTAAGGCTATCTCTTCGTAGAGATAGAGAACAAGGATAACCTTTCCGTCCGCAGTTCTGAGTTCCATCCGTCTTGCTTTGTCTTTCATTTTTCCTTTCTCCTTTAAATTTTAAGGTTCTGCTTTCAGTTTAGCGCGCAGACAGAGACAAACAAGACGGGCAAAAATGCTGAAAAAGCGAATTATTCCTGTCTTTTATCGGATTTATTGTGGACTTATGATGAAGAGGTATGGAGAATTCTCAGAAAAATAATCGCATTACTCCCTTTGCCGTAACCGATTACCGCGACATCAGAAAACTATTCGGCATTAAACAAAAGAACCGGCGCGGCCATATCTACATCATCGGCAAGACCGGAACCGGAAAATCAACCTTAATCGAGAATATGGCGATCTCGGATATCAAGAACGGTTATGGCGTTGCCTTGATCGACCCTCACGGCGACATGGCCGAAGAAATTCTCGATTACGTTCCCAAGAAAAGAATCAAGGATGTCATCTATTTCAATCCCGCAGACTTGGAGAATCCGATAGCGTTCAATCCTCTGGAAAAAGTGCCAAAAGACTTTCATCATCTGGTCGCTTCAGGAATTGTCTCGACTTTTAAAAAGATATGGTCGGAATCCTGGGGTCCGAGATTGGAGCATATTCTGAGACATGCGCTCCTTTCGCTTCTTGAATATCCGAACAGCACGCTTCTGGACTTGCCAAAGCTCCTGACTGATAAAGATTTCAGAAAAAGCGTTCTCAACTGCATCACTCATACCCAAGTCAGAGAATTCTGGTTCTCGGAATTCGATAAATATTCTGTCTGGCTTCGGTCAGAGGCCATTTCGCCGATTCTCAACAAGATCAGCCAGTTCTTAATCAGTATTCCGCTTAGAAACATTGTCTGCCAGAAAGAAAATACCTTTGATGTCCGGCAAGCGATGGATGAAGGCAAGATTCTCATTGTCAACTTAGCAAAAGGAAAGATCGGAGAAGACAACTGCTCCCTGCTCGGCGCTCTTATCGTAACCAAGATTCAGCTGGCCGCCCTGAGCAGGGCGGATCTTCCGGAAGAAAACAGAAATCCGTTCTATCTCTATGTGGACGAAATCCATAGTTTTATCACTCTCTCCTTCGCCGATATCCTGTCTGAAGCTCGGAAGTATGGTTTAAACCTCGTTCTCACCCATCAATATATCGAGCAGTTGGACGAAAGAATCCGGGCCGCGATCTTTGGCAATGTCGGAACAATTATTTCCTTCAGGATCGGCGCTGAGGACGCGAAGTACTTAGCCCAGGAATTTGCACCAATATTCAATGAAGCTGATCTGATCAATCTTTCGAATTTCCATATCTACCTCAAGCTCATGATTGACGGCGTAACATCGCAACCGTTCAGCGCGATCACCCTGCGGCTTAGGGAAATAAATACATCGCATAAAGAAGAAATAATCGAGTTTTCGAGAAAGCGATATACAAGGCCGAGAACTGCCGTAGAACGAGAAATTATGAGTCGGCCGCATGGCTTTCCTAATTCTTATGACCAACAACTATCTTTCTAAATCAAAATCGTTTCTATTACCGAATGAACAGATTGTTTTTCAAGCTAATCCCCATTGGCTGTTCCTTCTCGGCGCAGTAGCCCCGATTTTCGTATTTTTCTTTTTATACTATTTATTCGCTTGCCCGTTTCTTGGATCTGTCGCCAACGCCTTGGAGCATTACTGCTATGTCGTGGCTCTAATAATTCTGATCTTTTTAAGCCTTGTCTTTTATCTGGATTGGAAATTCAACCGGCTCTATCTAACGAATTACAGGCTCATTAAGGAAAGCGGCATTATCGGAAAAAGATTTTTGTCCATCAGGTTGGAGGATATAGAGGATATAGCCTGTAGCTACGGAATTCTCGGAAGAATCTTGGGCTACGGAGATTTAATAATCGAATCAGCCGGGACTTATGGGACATTGGTCTTTAAAGGAGTCCCCAGGCTAAGGAAGATAAAATGGCTAATAGAGAATGAGGTAAGCAAGTCTAAATCTAATTATTTGTAATAATTCTCAATCATTTTTTCAATTATTCTTTGGATTATTCGACTAAATCGATAAAGGGAATAGGTATGTAAAAAGGACGCTCGATGCCTAAAAAAGAATTAAGCACCTTTAAATCTAAACAAAGTCTTATTCCTCGACAATCCAAAGAGACAATCAGGTTCGAGGATAAACAGCTGCTTTCTATTTTTGAGAGCATTGACGAGCCAATATATGTAAGCGATCCGAATACCTTTGATATCTTGTTTGCGAATCAAACGCTGATGAATCTTTTAGGAAACGCGGTCGGCCAAAAATGCTTTAAAGTTCTTCAAAATAGAAACTCGCCTTGCCCTTTCTGCACCAATAAATACATCTTCGGCAAGAATTTGGGCAAGCCCCACATCTGGGAGTTTCACAACAAGCTCCTCAATCGTTATTACAAATGCATCGACAAGGCCATCTGCTGGCCGAACGGCAGGATGGTCCGCTGCGAGGTGGCCATAGACATAACCGAACAAAAGACAGTTGAAGAAGGGCTGAGAAACTCAGAAGAACGCTATCGGGATTTGGTCGAAAAAGCGGGAATTGCCATTTTGATCGATGACCAAGAAGGGAATTTCAAGTATGCCAACGAGCGGTATGCCGAGATGTTCGGATATAGGGCTGAAGAAATGAGAAATCAGTCTATTCAATCCGTTGTCCATCCCGATGATATTGAACGAGTCATGAAATACCATAAAGGCCGGCTGGAAGGCAAAAATGTTCCCTCCCGCTATGAATTCAAAGGAATTAAAAAAGATGGCTCTCCCATTTATCTTGAAGTGGATGTTGTTGTGCTCAAAAATGGAGGGCCGGGCATCGGCACACGCTCTTACTTATGGGATATCACAGACCGCAAGAAAGCTGAAAATGAAACCAAAGACATAATGAGGAAACTCCGGAAAGCCCTGGATGGCACAATCAATGCCATCGCCTTAACAGTGGAAGCCAGAGATCCCTCCACATCCGGCCATCAGCGGCGAGTGGCTGATCTAGCCCGGACAATAGCAACAGAAATGGGAATTTCGAAGGATCGGATTGAGGGCCTTCGTTCAGCCGGAGTCATCCACGATTTAGGCAAGATTTGCGTTCCGGCTGAAATTCTGAGTAAACCGAGCAAATTAAGCGAATCGGAATTCAGTTTGATAAAGATTCATCCTCAAGTCGGCTACGATATTCTGAAGGACATCGAGTTTCCCTGGCCCGTTGCAACAATAATCTATCAACATCACGAAAGGATGAACGGTTCCGGCTATCCGCAGGGCCTTTCCGGTGACGATATTCTCCTTGAAGCCAGAATCTTGGCTGCAGCTGACGTTGTTGAAGCCATGTCTTCTCACCGGCCTTATCGGCCAAGTCTGGGACTGGAAAATGCCTTAGGTGAAATATCTAAAAACAAGGGAATCCTTTACGATCCGGCGGTGGTAGAAACCTGCTTGAGACTTTTCAGCGAAAAAAAGTACGCATTCAAATAAGCTCATTCCATTCTTTTTTTCTTTTTCCACAATAAATGCAAATATTTCTGTGGAAAACATAGGCCTCTACGCGAAAAATTAATTGAATCAATTGAATTTCTGACATTTTACATATTTTTTTGTGCAATTAATCTAATGATTTTTTCCCTAAAGCAGCAACTATTCCCTTCTTTTATCTCTTTCTGCTTGATTTAAACTAAAAATATATCCTCTCTGCCTCTCGTTCTTTATCAATATCAATAAACGGAGGACTGCATGAACCTTCAAACTATGATCGAAGAATTGGAAAAACAAAAGTCCCTGAAGTGGGACCGAAAACTGAACGCCGCTCAGATTGCGATAGCACTGGCCGAGAATACTCCCATTCTCTGGCTCCCGGGCGAAGAATTATTCTCCATCACCAAACCCTGCCACACCCAGATCGCGGAGAAACTCGAAATCCCGCTCAAGTACTACCACAAGATGGAGGAATCCGCTCCCGACCTGCTCGTCTCGAACGTCAACACCTGGCTCAGAAAAAACGAAAAGGACGTTTTTATCAGGGGTCTCGGGGATTCTGTCCGGGCGTTCCTTAGCGATCGTTACAGGGTTATCGACCATCTGGACGTTCTCTACTGCGCCCTGAACGAGCTCCAAGCCCATGATGCCGAAATCGAGGATTGCTATCTCTCGGAGATCGAGATGAACATCAAGGTCAAAAGCCAGAAACTCAAGGATTTCGTTCGGCACAAAGACGATCTGATCATGGGAGGGATATTCATTACGAATTCCGAAACCGGCCACAAGGCGCTTCGGGTAGAACCGAGAATGTTCCGGGTCAAATGCTCAAACGGGATGATCGTGGAAGAACTGGTCACGCGGGAAATCCATATCGGGAACGGAGACGAGATATCAGACGAGATCGTATATCTCTCCCTTCGGCGCTCAATCCGAGAGCTGTTCAACAGATTCGGCGAAATCGTCCTGCTGCTCCGTGAGTCCACGGAAGCCAAGATCAGGAATCCCCAAAAAGTAATCCAGAACGTGGTCGATCAGTACAAGCTCAGCGAAGCCCAGAAAGCGAATATCCTGATGGCCTTCGGCGCGGAGCCGGAATATGACCAGTACGGGATCGCCAATGCCGTGACCCAGGCCGCCCAAAAGGAAGAAACCTGGGAGAAAAGCGTGGAACTAGAAAAGCTGGGCGGCAAATTAGTCGCTCTTCCCATGGAAGAGTTTAAGGCTCTGGACGAGCCATAGATCGGTTCTTTAATTCCTTATAAGCCCGTGTTTAAATAAATGGCAGAGGGGAAAAGGAGATGCAACAGCATCTCCTTTTTTATAGACCTGAAAGATAAATAGGCTTATTATTGTCTTAGGACGATAGTTTTTTATGGGACCAATAACCTTATTCGACAAATCCTTTTTACAGTCATTAAGTATCGACGAATCCGTATGGTTTGATAATTTTTTCTTGACTAACATTTCACCCTTGTTTTTTGTTGAAACTTTAGCAGATTTAGCAAAAACAACACGTTCTGGCCGTACCCCTGAAAAAGAAGTGTGCATAATTGCTCAAAAAACTCCCGAAATGAACTCTTCGCCTAATGTGTTTCACGTCGATCTTTGTATTGCTAATCTTCAAGGCCAGGAAATTGCCATGGATGGTCGAATTGTCTTAGCAGGGGGTGTGCCCCTTAAAACAGCTGATAAGTCGGGTGTTCTCTTCAAGTTGTCTCCGGAAATGGAGGCTTTGGCTAGATGGCGGGACGGAGATTTTCGATATGTCGAAAGAAACTTTGCAGGAATCTGGCGCCGTTCTGTAGAAAATATCGACCTAAGAAGTATTGGCATATTCTTGAAGTCAATCGGGGTGGCAATAGTTAATTTCAGGTCGCTCGAAGAAGCAAGAAACGCAGCTAGTGCCTTTATCGAACAGAATTCAAACCAAATTGGTTTTTTAAAGTTGGCACTTTTAGCCCTAAATATTCCAGATCCATTTATCCCTTCTATTTTTGAACGCTGGGAGCACAACGGCAGACCTTTATTTAATAGATTTGCACCCTACGCTTTCTATGTATTGACGATCGTTATTTTTTTTCATATGGCGCTCGAATCGACATTGATTTCCCAACAGAAAGCTTCCAATAGAATCGATCTCGCCTATTTGTTTTATTTGCCATTCTGTATGCTCTTCGTATCTTCTGATCATTTTCATAGAAAATGTGCGCCGTTGTTTTTGAGAAATAATCAGGAATTTATTTGGGGAGAGGATTTGAAAAAAGACCTGGGAAGAATCAATGAGTACTTCGATAAACTGCCTGATGAAGACAAACAAAAAGGCATATATTCGATAGCGGTTCGTCCTCCCACTGATGAAGATTTTTTAGTTGCCGGAATTTGGGATCGATTCTTTCCAAATTGGAGAAAGCAAGCTTTATCTTTTACTCCAAAGAAGGACTCCCAGCTTATTCAAGAAATCGAGAATTTTGCGAAAGCTACTGCTTCAAAGGAATCTCAAGTCAATCAGGATTTTTCGAATCCCGATGCAATGATAATCGAAAAGCGGGTTCGAAAGAAAAAAGGAAGTTGGTGGTTGGTTCCAAAAGACTTGGAAAACAAGAAATAGTTATTTTGCTTTAAATAATCTGAGAATAAACATTCCTTTCAGCGTCTCTCTTATTGAGGCGCATCTCCGCCACATTCATTGTTTTTCTACCTGAATGCGTCGTTGCGATTCTCATTCAACGCTTATTGGCCGCCGCTGAAGAAACCCAACATAAACCCGCGGCATTATACGAACATAGTCTGCATTTGTATGCTTTTTTAGTCGGTATAGGATCTCTCTTTTTTCTCCAGTAGTCGATCGCCCACGTGAGATTTCTTTTTGCCTTGCTTAAAGAAAACGAATAGAGATATCCGTTGAGACCAGGTGAATCGAAAGGAATCGTATCTAATTTTTTATGGCGCATTTCGGATAACCGCTTTTTCACTAGAATATCAACTTCGTCAAGTAGGATATCGTCTTGGTTTAGTTTGTTCGGAGGGAAAATAGCGATCCCACAAAACAGCTTATCTATGTTATAGTGATTTTTATATAGTAGATAGGCATATGTATCTGTTTGGATTTGATATGATGGGAAACCGTGCTTGTGTTTGGAAAACTTGAAATCTAATAGAAAAATCGCCTTTCTGCCTTTTATTTCGACATAATCTGGCATACCTCTTATCAAAACGTTCCTATAAGCACCTTCAAAAACTTTTTCTAATAGCCGTATTGCTTTTTTGCTTTCTATGTACTCTTTAAGTTCTTGTTGTGTAATTATTTCAGCTTCGCTCCCTAATAGCTCATGCCCTGCGGTTCCAAAATCTAATTCGGGCGATTTAAACTCGATATTCGGGTGCCTATACCGTAGATCTACCGCCTTTTCACAATACCACTGCTCTGCGATAGCCGAAACTGGAACAAAATCTAGATTGAACCTTATCTTCGCCTTTTCCATTATTCCTCTCTTCCGTTATCTTTGATCATGCATTAAATGAGAAATTCTCTCATCCACCCCCGTCTATATCTATGAGGCGCAACATTCCGCTCCCAGGCGGTCGTTTTCAATTCGGGAGGCCGGGAAAACCCCGCCTCCACCCGGCTCAATTAGCGCGGATTAATTTATTCGCCTCGCGCTTTATCTCGTAACTGCTTATGAGCTCTGGCAAAACCCATACAATTCATTTCGTATGAAGGAATAAATAGCTGAAAGTATTTATTGCGTTTTCTTATGACTCTCTTGGTTTCTCTAATTATCTTCTTTAGCGCTTCAACGTATGAGTCGTTTTCAGTTCCTCTGACCGGAACCCGGGAAATTTCGATATAATATAAATGGTCGTGCGTCTTTTTACTATTCCCAGACCTCCTGCTTGGATCATTTTTTGGCAAATATTTCCTTTTCATAAATATGTCTGCCGTTAAGCAATCCCCGATATCCATGCCTATCTCGACGAAACCTACGATGTCATTAAACTTCCAAGGCGGCCACCACCACAGGTTCTCCCATATTCTTTTGCTACTTTCGCTTAATTGCTCGAATGGTACTCCCCAGCATTTTTCGCCCTCCCTTTTATTCTTTGCTACATATGCATCATGTCTTTTGTAATATTTCTCATATGAATAATGGTAGATAGGCAAAATCATTAAAGAATATCTTAGGACGCTCATTTAGGATGCCAATGCTATCTCATCACTTCAACAATATATGAACTTAAGCTTCCCTCTTCATATACCCTAAAACGAGGCTCTCTTTGCCGGTCTCTCTCCCACTTCACTAATCTGATCTTTCCGTCTGCGATCTCAATGCTAGTTATTCCGCTGCCATAAATGCAGCACCCCGTGTTGAAATAGCAAGGCAAGGCGCCAACCTCGGGGTCAATCGATTTTACCGCCCTCTTTTTCCGCCTTTCTTCTCGCTTTTCCTCATTTAATTCCCTAATTTCTTTTTTTAATTCCTTTACAAGCTGCATATCTTCACGATTTTCTGAAATTCTTTTTTTGAGTTTTTCTATTTTCTCTGCTAATCGTTCGGCAAATGATTTAGAGGCAAATATCGCCCTGTGAGAATGCCCACAAATAACAATAACCTTATTCTCCCTGGCCCAGGAATAAAAAATCTTCTCATAATCATCTAGGATACGGGATTTCGGGGCTTCTGGTGGTCTTACAATTCCGAACCACTTTAGGACGGGTTCTACGAATTTGTAGAGACGGACCCAATACCGGCTGGACCAGATATATAATTCAGATTCGGTACTCCCCTGGTGGCCATGAAGGGCCAATATCCTAATATCCTTATTCGAATCATTTATTTTTAGAGCTTCTGTGGAAAATAATAATTTTGGCTTAGCATTTTTTGTGGGATCTGGAAGCGTCCGCCAGTCTATATCATGATTTCCAAAAATACGATAGACATTAATATCTTCAAATTCCCTTATTTTTTGGTAAATATTCTCACCATAGCGCGTCACGACTCTATTTAGGTCAAATTGCCAGAGTTCTTCGATATCTCCGAGTAATATGAGCTTGTAATCATTTTTCTTATAAAAATCCAATGCGGTTTCTAAGGTTTCCTGGTTCTCTTGAAAATCGTCAGCGTCACTTCCATCCCCTAAATGGGCATCACTGAAAATAACGTATTTCACGCCGAAAGTATCTAAGACAGGGATCTCCTTGCTATTCCAAAGCTCCGATAATCTTTTAAAAGTCAATTCCTTATTCTGTGACATGAGTCTTGCCCCTTACAATGCTATTTGGTATTAAGCCAATAAATCTTCGCTTTTCAAATTTAACAATATCCAATGTTCGAAAAAAGGCATGAGGAATTCGTAAATATGCAATCATCGAACCCCTTGCTTTTGATCAGTCTAGAATTTTTATCAAGCAGATTTTTCATTATGGCGACTTTTAAGATAAACCTTAGCCATGCGAAGAAATCATTGCTCCTGTTATAACAAAGCGCAGAAAGAGATACGGTATAATCGCTCCCATAGATCAATCGCTTACGAGGGAATGTCTTTACCTTAGTTATCCTTTAAGCTTTTTCGGCCTGTTAATTAAGAATCAAAATAAAATTAGATGTTTAAGTCTACCCATAGAGCCGCATGGTCTGATGCCGCTGTTTCAGCGCTTATCACTTCAGGGAAGGATTTAAAAGTCCTTGGCGCGTAAACTCCTCGTCGCTCCACTCCCACGCCTTGGACCTTTTCCCAGAGCGCAGGCGACAGCAATAGATAATCGATTTTGTTGCTTGCGCTTCCTGATTGGTAAGTGCCCGGCCTTTTGTCTTCTCCATTGATATATTGAGAATGCTGCATTACATCTTTTAAATCAGTCTGAGTAAGTAAAGAGGCAAGATAGGGACTAACCGGAGTATCGTTGAAGTCGCCAGCTACAGTGAGGAAATTGAAAGTTTTCTTTCGTTCCTCGTAGATTCTCGCTACCTCGGCTGACTGTTTTCTGCGCTTCTCATTGCTATCAGCCGCTTTGCCATATCCCTTGCTTTTAAAATGATTGATGAGCATAAGAAGGGTAGTATTATCGGGTATCTGAATCTCATACTCGGCGCAATCGCGGCTAAAAATTCTCTCGTCGCCAGCCATAACGTCTATATTGGAGCGGATCGACTTGATGGGGAATTTCGCATAGATGCCAACATCTATTCCTCGGCTGTCATTGCCATCAATCAGCATATTATGGGCGTAAGAGAGACCGTGCCGCTTAAGTACCTGGTCATTAAATAGCTGCAGGGCAATCCGGTCTTCAGCTTCGACTATCGATAGGATATCCGCGTTGACCTCTTTGATTACCCTAGCTGTGTTCTCAATCGCTTCGCTGCTGATTTCATCCTTTTTGAGTTCCAGCCAGCCGTCCCAACCGGCCCTGCCGTTAACGATAATTTCAGGTTCTTCGGCTCCTTTAGGCACCTTGAATAGTTTCCCTCTGACTTCGTTGAGAATGAAGAAATCTGTCTGATAGGCTTTTCGGGTCTGAAGCTTGTATCTCTTAATGATCTCGGCTAACGCATTTTTATCGCTCGCAGAATAGGCTTCTTTGGCAATGATTTCAGAAAATCTCTGGAAATCGTTGAGGATGGGCCTCCCGTCTTTCCATGATTTTTGGTTTAAGGCCGATGGTCGTCTGAAAAGACTTTCGACATTAAAAGTGGCGATACGCATTTTTTATCCCCCTAAAACATTTAAAATAAACTCCGGTTTATTATATACTAACTTAGAGTTTTATCGCAAAATATTTAACTTTCGTGCCTATGAGAATAAATTATCTTAGAAGACGTCTTTAATACTGAGGCGCGTATCCCGCTTCGGCGGTCATTTTCAATCCGGGAAGCCTGGGCCCTTTCGGGGGTCCGGCTTCCACCCGCCTCATATTATACGAGTTATACGAGATAATAAATTCGGGAAGAAAATTGCCCTCCTCTTTTTTTCTTAATTGAAACTCTAGCTATAATTACGGCTTTTATAGTTCTTGACCATTTACTAAATTATAATAGATATTTTGGGAGCATTTTTCTTTGATTTTTTCAGCCTCTATTAAGCCTAATTTATTCAAAACAATGTTGAAATATAAAGCGAATACTAAGTCGTCAATATAACTCTTTATTTTTTGCTGTTTTTCAAAATCAATTACCGTTAAATCTTTTAATTCTGACAAGTTAATTTTTTGTTTTTCCGGCTCTAATACCTGCTTATCGTATCTTTCGTTTATGGACTTTTTAACCAAATCCCGATTTTCTTTAATGGTAAGTTTAATTTTCTCGCCATCTTTTTCTAAAATTAAGTCATTACCTTCTACCGAAACTTTATCAAATTTCTGGAGCATTACTTTTGAGAAATCAACGAAATCTGTTAGTTTTTTTTCTTCCAAAACCAGCATTTCTTCTGTGCGTCTTATAATTTCGTCTTTGATAAATTGGTTATCTTCAGTGATTTTTGGGATACGAATATATTCTTTTATAGAAGTTAATCCCAATAGAAAACTTAATTTATCTTCTTGTTGCACCTTTAAAAAGGTTTGTAATATTATAGAAATAATCTTGGAGTTTAAAATAGAAAATAAATAGTATATCTCGGGCGCATTATTTGAGGTTATACAATATTGTTGATAAACTGGGAGGATAGAATTTCCCTTCAAGAAATAAAATTTATCAAATTTGATATATTTCCACAAGATTTTATATTCTGGTTCAGCTATAATAAGTCCCTGGCTTCCTTGAGCAATTTTTATTTTTTTATGTTTGGGGAAATATCCGCAAATATTCGCCAAATATCCATCTGATTTCAGCTCAGGAATAACATAATAGTTATCAGAATCCCTTAATATATCTTTTAAAATTTCTTTTTTAGGAACATTTGTGCTTCCATCAAAATAAAACTTACTTTTAAATTTTTGTTCTGCTAAAACATGTTCGTAATAAATGGAAATATTATTTGTATTTCGTTGATATTCTTCGTAAAAATTCAAATATTTCTCGCTTTGTTTAATAAAATTCCAATTAGCAACATTTTTCGATAATTTTTCTTGTAAAATTTTCTTTTTTGCAAATTTCTTACTTTCGTTGCCAGTTAAAATGTTTTGTAGCGCTTCTTCCACGGTATCATTAAGGTCTTTATAATTTATTATTTCAACTTGATGAAGTGCTGAGGGCATTTCTCTGTTAAGGACGAAAATCAAACTTGAAGTGGCTACAGGTTTATCCTGTTTTAAACCTCTACCAATAAACATTTTCCCGCTAAAAGTAATAATTTTTTCAATTGTAGTAAATTTAGCTAAGTGATAACGAATCACATTAAGGTCTGGATTAACTAAAATAGTCTGAGGAATAATATAACAAAGTTTCCCTCTGTCTTTCAATAATGCTATTCCCAGTGCAATGAAAAAAGTGTAGAAATTTGGTTTTGGAGCATATTTTTTCCGATGACTGGGTATACTGTGCAGATTTATGCCATAGATATTATTAAGGCTTGCTTTACCCTGTTTCATCAGTTCAAAAATTAAGACTTTTTGTTGTGAGCATTCGTTATAACTAACATAAGGGGGATTGCCAATAACATAATCAAATCGACGACGAGGAATTTCAGGTGGTTTCTCTTCCAAACTTTTTTTCATTTCTTCCAAATCGCTTTCTTCTCTCATATAACTTTTATATCCTAAATCCAAAGCTGTTTTAAAACCCAAAGAGAATTGTTTTCCCCTAAGTTTAAAATCGTGCATTGTATTATCCAATGCCGTGTTTTTAAATTCAGCTATACTATCGTTTGTTTTAAGAACCTTTATTTTTTTATCAACGGGATTATTATATTTTTCAGTAATAATTAAAGGCAACATTCTCATTAAGATATTCATTTCGGCAAGGTAAAGAGGAAACTCTTCTATGTCCAATCCGAAAATATTATTATTTACTATTTCTTCAATTTGTTTAGATTTTTCCTCGCTGTGATTGCCGAATGCTTTGATTACTTGATTAACCGCACTATAAAGGAATGTTCCGCTACCACAAGCAGGGTCTATTAGAGAAATGCTATTTTTATCAGTTTTATATTTTTTCTCTATTTCTTTAGGTTTAAAACCAATTTGTTGCAACATAAAGTTAACTACAGCCGGGTCTGTGAAATATTGTCCCTTCTTTTCTTCCGCATAAAGTTCCTTTAAGTAATTTTCATAGATATAACCGAATATTTCATTTTCAATGTTGAAAAAGTTATATTTTTTAATAAAAACGAAGATGTCTAACCAAGGCGAAACATCAGAAAGTTTATTTTCTACGCTTCGGTAGAGTTGTAAAAGCTTTTGGTTAATAAATTCTTGTTCTTTGGAAAATGGTCTATAAATATTTTTAGAGATTTGAGCAGAAATGCCATCAATAATTCCTAAAATTTCTTTATATCGTTTATAGTTCAGACAATTATGTATTGCTTCAACTATATTTTTAAATTCTTTCTTAAATTTCCCGAATTCGTTATCAACCAGAGTTTTGTATAAAATAAATTGGATTATATATGCGTAAGTTATTTCTATTGCCGTTTTTTCTTTTACTTTTTTATCTAAACCGTTTAAGTATCCTTCAATTTTCAATTTATTTTTAAAACCCTTGATCAATTTTGTAATATCCTCAAAGAATATTTGCCGATTTTGCTCGACAGGCAATATCTGCTCTTCTTTTAGGAGTGGGAGTTGTCCTTGAGGTTCAAAAAAGGAGAGGTAATAAAATTCTGGCTTTATATATTCTTTCCAAAACTCTAAGAAGAATTCTGTATCCTCGGAAATTTGGTTTAAATTGAACTCTTTAATCGGAATGTTGTTATTGTAAAAACGCCAAGTGAATCCGTCGGTCAAAATTCCATATTGCTTATCAAAATCTTTTTGATACCTAAGAAGTTGCTTAATTCCCGCTTTAATATTCCCGTAACATTCAGCCTCTAAGGGAATGACAATATCTGGAGTGATATAAATCACAAAATCAGCTTTTCTCTTTTCCTTTGCTTTCTTTTCGTGAATATATTCTTTTTTTCTTGACTCTAATTTTCTAGATAAAAAACCTTCTTTTAAGGAAAAAAGCTCTTGGCTTTCTAAACAAGCCCTGATAAGGCTATGAACGCCTGTCCCTACTTCTTGGGTTTTATAATTTTCTTTTTCTTTATTCCATATGTTTTTTATTTCTCTTATATTCATAATCTAATTTGTTTTTACTTTATCTAAAAACTTTTTAAATTCTTTCTGTTCAATTCTAAACTCCTTACTTATTTTGAAAGCTTTCAATTTGCCCGCTTTGATATAACGGTAAATCGTCATAATATTCACGCTTAATTTATCAGCTAATTCTTGGGCTGTGTAAAATTCTTGTTCTTTCATCTATTTTTATTATACATACTTTACAATTATTTACAATTCAGGTGGACAAAACTAGTTAATTTTCTTTATGTTATATGCTAAGCTCTCACAAAGGTAAGGATAATGGAGAAAGCCAAGCCCGTCGGCATCTGGATTCGGGTCTCGACCGAAGACCAGGCCAAGGGTGAAAGCCCGGAGCACCACGAGAAGCGCGCCCGGTACTACGCTGAATCCAAGGGCTGGCAGATCAAAGAGGTCTATCATCTTGAGGCGGTCAGCGGTAAGTCCGTCTTCGGCCATCCTGAAACCCAGAAGATGCTCGGGCATATCAAGTCCGGCCATATCACCGGATTGATCTTTTCCAAGCTGGCCCGGCTTGCTCGAAACACCAAAGAACTTTTGGAATTCGCTGATATCTTTAGACAGTACAACGCCGACTTGATATCCCTTCAAGAGGCAATTGATACCTCTTCCCCTGCTGGGAGGCTTTTCTATACCATGATCGCGGGCATGGCCCAGTGGGAAAGAGAAGAGATTTCGGAGCGGGTCGCGGCATCCGTCCCGATCAGAGCCAAATTAGGAAAGCCGACAGGCGGACAAGCCGCTCTCGGCTATCAATGGTTAGACAGAAAATTGGTGCCTGATCCCAAGGAAGCGCCAATAAGGAAGCTCATTTATGAGCTATTCCTTGAGCACCAGAGAAAAAAGACCGTGGCTCGGCTCCTGAATGAAGCCGGATACCGGACCAGAAACGGCTCCAAATTCTCAGACACAACCGTAGGGAGGCTTTTAAGGGATACCACGGCCAAAGGGCTTCGGCGAGCGAATTACACCAAGGGACCGCCAGAGAAGGGCCAAAAACGGGTCATTAAAGCCCATTCCGAGTGGGTATATGTTCCGGTCGAGCCCATAATCTCTGAAGAACTCTGGAATCGGTGCAACGCAATCCTGGACGACCAGGAAAAATCCGGCAAGAGACCAACCCGAAAGACGGTTCAGCTTTTCGCCGGTTATGTCCAATGCTTCTGCGGCAACCGGATGTATGTCCCCTCAAATTCTCCGAAGTATATCTGTTACAAGTGCCGGAACAAGATCGGGACAACAGATTTAGAAGAAATCTTCCATGAGCAGCTTAAGACCTTTTTCTTTTCTCCAACCGAAATTACTAACTACCTCGGCCAAGCTGATCAGGTGATTAAAGAAAAAGAGAACCTGTTAAAGACACTCGGAGAAGATAAGCGGAAAACCGAACAAGATATGGATAAGATATATCGAGCTTATACCAACGATGAACTCTCGATGGACAGTTTTGGAAAGCATTACCGACCGCTTGAAGAAAGGCTAAAACAGATAGACAATCAGCTTCCCGAGATTCAGGGAGAAATCGACTTCCTAAAAATCCAGTATCTTTCCTCTGACCAGATATTCAACGAAGCCAAAGACCTCTATTCCCGCTGGCCTCAGCTTATGCCTGAAGAGAAGCGCAAAATCATTGAAAACATTACGGAAAATATTAAAATCGGAAAAGAAGACGTTACGATCAACCTCACCTATCTTCCCTCTTCCTCTGAAATGATGGCAACTGAGCAACGCAACCACACGGGTTCATGGCGGCGACCAGCATGAACGACGCCGGGAAGGTGGCGCTCGAAAAGCACCGGGAGACCGTGATGCGGCCGTCCTCCAAGGGCTGGCGAAGGTCCTCGAGCACCTTCCGGCGGAA
>Ga0315289_10002356_pt1 | contig 28992 bp, 23 predicted proteins | sample YL17G11_40_MG_FD_203452 | JGI IMG/M metagenome (GOLD analysis project Ga0315289, IMG submission 203452) | Sediment microbial communities from Yellowstone Lake, YNP, Wyoming, USA - YL17G11_40 | ecosystem: Environmental > Aquatic > Freshwater > Lake > Sediment | place: USA: Wyoming | collected... | reverse complement strand
CACGGCAGCCTTGGTCTTCTGCAGGACCACTTCCGCCTCCCGGGTGTCCAGCTTGGCCAGGGGATCGCTCTTCTTGACTCTGACCCACTCGTTTACATAAACGTCGGTGACGATCCCGGTGTATTCAGACTTCACCTCGGCCCCAAATTTATAGGATAGAGACCCGGTCACTTCGATCGCTCCGGTGACCTCTGAAGCCCTGACCATCGTCACCTCCACGGCTACCGGAGGGCGTTCGGCGGCCTTGGCGGCCTGCTTTTTATCCTCGGCCTGGGTGGAGCATCCACCGGCCACCATCCCCAGGAAAATGATGAGGGCGGTCCAAGCGCAATTTCTGATTCTTCGTCTCACTTCCGTCTCCCTTTCTCCGCTGATATTCCTTGAAAGATGAGTTTTAGAACCCGGGAGAGTCCCTCTCGCCCTAACTCTAACTCTATGTGGCCCAGGTGCACTTGCATGGCCACATTAATTGCCCCGAGAATGGCCCAGGTCATATCCTCAGGGTTTCCCTTCCTGAACTCTCCTTTTCCGATTCCTTCCTGAATGAGCCCCCGGACGGCTTCCTGGAATTTCAGATGGTAGGAATCGAAGTCAAAGAAAGGCGCTCCCTGGTGGGGTCCATAATAGATGGAATACATCACCCGCGCGACTTTGACATTTTCCATGAAGAGGGTGTAAGCCCGGTCGCAGAGGCGGAGAAGTTTCTGGGTCGCGCTTCCCCGATCCCCTACCGAGCCGGCAATCAGTTCGTCCAGCCTGAAAAAGGCCTCTCGCATGAGTTCCAGGTAAATCCCTTCCTTATTTCGAAAGTAGTAATACAAAACCGGTTTGGTCACGCCGGCTGCGCCTACGATCTCCCGGACGGTGGTGGCGGCGTACCCCTTCCGGGTAAAGAGATCGGTGGCCGAGGCCAGCAGGCGCTGCCGCATCGAGCCGTTTCCCGGCTCCGGGGGGCCGTTTCTTCCAGCCGTTCTTTTATCCCTGTTCATGGTCCTTGCGCTATCCTCTGGACAAATAAATTCCCCCTCACCCCGGCCGCCCCGAACCCGGGGGCGACAGCGGAATGAGGGGGGTATGAATTTTTGGGATTCTTATTTACCTACCGGTAAGTATAATAAATGAAGGGCAGGGGGTCAAGGAAAATTTTTTCTTTCTTTGGATACCGCTTCAGGCATGGAAAACGGGGAGAAGACCTTCGTGCTGAATATGCTTCAATCCGCAGATACCATCAATGCACGTTCTGCACGAACGTCCCGGACCCATTTAGGAGGGACTATCCGCTTTGAGAAGCTAGTTGATGCGCTTGGTGCGACCATACTTCTCATACTTAATGTGATATGTGTCTAGCCCTCCTTCTAGGTATTTCATCACTTCAGGTCCCACCGGGGGATGGTCCATTGCTCCAATGTGGACGACACGCCCGCGTAAAGCATCACCTTCGAATATGAGATAGCAATCTGTGTCTGACGCAACAGCCAGACTGGAATTATGGGTGGTGAACACAAATTGGCGAGATTCCTTGCCGGATCTGAGCTTCTTGCAGACATCTTCCCAGATGGAGCGGATATCGAGGGAGTCCTCTGGTTGGTCGATCACGATTGGCATGATGCCATCACTCAGAGCCATTATGAGTAAGGCCGTGCACTTCTGCCCAACAGAGATCTGAGAGAGCGGCTGGAATTGGCCGGCCCCTGTTTCGTATAGAATTTCTGGCCTATCCTGGGGTTGAGCCCGATACTGGAGAGCCAGTAACTCTTCGTATGGAATTGCGCTCAGCAGGAAATCTGCAAGCGTCTTCATTCTTTTCAATTCAATATCGGAGTCTTGTGATATTTTTATTAGATGCTTGGATTCTTTTGTCGCATCATACCTCAACAGCGCCATAACGAAATCTCGTGGCTTTATCTTTGTGGTGATTGTTATGATTTCATCATCTCTGAGATATGAGCCCCTCTTAAGGGAAAGAAGGCTATTCATGAAGCTCTCGACATTGGATTGGTCGATTATACGGAGCTTGAGCTTACCTTTCGAGTCGCGCATGAATTTCTCGCATTTTCCTTTACGTTCAGCGGTGTAGGCAGCGTACTCTGCTTGGAGTGCATCAAGCAGTTCGTCTCGACTTTTCGAGGTTGACTTTACCCCTTCTTTCTTCGTATTAACTGTGTCCAACCTGATCTGCAACTGGGCCCGCTGTTTCACGAGTCTTTCGCGAGATAGAGCAATGGCTTTGTAGTCTCCTCCTATCTTCTGCACATAGTCCTCGTACTCCTTCTTCCCACCTTCATATGTTGTATGCCAAGTTTTGTATTCCTGGTCTGCCCTCTGGTGTGTTTTCTCGAGGTCGCGGCTGAGAGTAGCGAGTGCTTCTGCTATAGTTTCTTGCGCCTTGCCTATTAGGCTTGTGTTTCTGAGCAAGGCAGGATCTTGCTTCAAATTTTCGGGGATCTGTGGTGCCGAACGGTTTAAAATCGCTTGCCGCGCATTGGCGACACCCTCGGCTATGCTTACAAGGTAATCACGCTGATCGCGCAGAGCTCCTTCCTTCCTTTCTAGCTGCTGAAACCGCTCGAAGATAGGATTCTTCAATGCTTCGTCAAGCTTAGATACCTCCTTGTCTATGGTGCCAAGCTTAGAGGCAATATCGTCGTGTTCGGAAAATGCTTTCAGACCTTCTGCCATGATTTTATCGAGACGTTCGAGCTCCTTCTCATGAACGGTAATTCTTGAGCGAAAGGCATGGAAGTCAAAGAAATGGTCGATAAACTGTAGCTGCTCTGTTTCATTCTCAGCGATAGCAATGATTTCGTTTTGGCTGAGGAATAGAACGGGAAACACTTGCGCGGGGTCGTAAGGGACTGATTCTGCGTAGGGGCTTTCATCGAGTTCTCGGAAAGCTCGCTCGATTGTGCTTTCCTTTCCATTCTCATCAACAAAGGTGACTTCAACGACACCGAACTCGCCAAGCCTGGATCTAAGCTTGGAGATATGGTCCTTAGCGATCGAAGGGTGCTGTGGCTCCTGGTTGAGCGCAAATCTCATGAACTCAATGAGAAGGGACTTGCCGGCACCCTTTGCACCTAGAATAGATGTTAATCCGGGATGAAATACGGCCTCCTGTCCTTCCAAGAAGCCTGAGTTGACCCGGACGCGGTTGATTCTGGGGTATTCAGGGATAGGCGCCTCGGTGTTGATCCTTATTCTCACGTCAGGGTCGACGAAGCACTGTCGGAGTGCCAGAATGTTTATCTTTTCCATCTTAAAATAGGAGTACTTTGCACCGATGCCATCGATTGAATGTCGGCCTGAACCGTCGGATGCAGGGTTATCCGATGCTTGATAGACAGCGAGCTTCCTTCCATAAGTTGGGTCGGAGCCGTCTAGCAGATCAACGACACGCTTGCGGGTCTCTTTCTTATCTGGATCATCGAAATCCGTGGCCTCGGTGGCCAAGAGGAGGGGCGACGTGATGATTCGAGTCCGTTGCTGACCCACCATGTCTGATAACACGCCGTTGCTCGAGTTGGCATGAGCCAGCACGGCGAGGCCACCGTTATCGTGAATTATTTGAATAGCTTCAAAAGCTCCTTTGTCAGTCATTGCTTCCTGTCGACCGTAGTCCTTTGGAGTGATGCCCAGGATATTCAAAATTACTTCGACATCCCTTGCCGTGGCCGATGGGTCCAAGAGTGCAATGACATGGACATTCTTTTTGCCACCGGCACATGATATTTCGACGCCGGGAAAAACGACCAGGGGCTTGCCCTTTGCGGCAGCCTTGATGGGATCAATCCATTGGGCAGTGTTGTGATCAGTAACAGCAATCGCATCTAAATTCTTCTGAATAGCAGCCTCTACAACTTGCTCGGAGGTGCATTCACCAAGGAAGCATTTAGATGCTGGCGTGTGGATATGAAGGTCTAGCCTTTTATAGCAGAGACCCCCAAATGCGACTTCGTTTGACATGATTAGGACCTCCTAGATCTGTCTAGAAAGCCGGGCATTGTCTACTTTACAAGCATTCCTGCTTATGATTAATTGAATAGTTTCCGCATAATTCGCCGACTCTCGCCCACTATTGGAATATAAAAAGGGGGCAAATCTGTATCCTTGACAATCATTCCGGAAAAGTGTTTGCTTGGTCCGACCCGGTACCCCGGGCATTGTTAGGCAAACAATTTGCGTACTTTTTTATTCCCAATCAGGCCGCTGAAGACTTTGTAATCCCCCTTTTCTTTTCTGATACGACCGGCAGGGATCGCAGGACTGATTCTCAGATTCGCCGCGAAAGCGAGCACTTTGCGGGCGGTTGGAGTCCCTTCCATTTTTGCTGTAAGCCATTGGTCATGAGGGATCAGTCCTTCCGTCGCCCATTGATCGGCATCCTTTTCATACGTATCGATCTCAGCTTGGTCTAGGTCGTCGAAAAATGCCGTTGATTCTTCACCTTCAAAGTGAAGTGCTACATGCGCCAGTTCATGGCAGAGGGTAAACCAAAAGTTGTCCAAACGATCGTGACGCAGAGTAATGGCAATGAGCGGGGCGCCATCCGGCAGCTTGATGGCCGCTCCGTCTAAGTGGGTATGTGGGAGATGTGTTTCCACAACGAAGTGGATCCCGCTCTTGAGGAGATATTCCCGGGCCAAGAGGGGGCCTTTGTCCAGATAACTCAGTCCGACCAGATCACGCACAAATTGGGGGGTCACTGTACCAGTTGGATACTTCGGCACATCTTGCTCCAGAGCCAACAAAGAAACCCGAATCCTCCAGGCCGCCAAGGCATAGCTATCCGCCTCGCTTCCCGCCCGTACATGCTGGCGTAAAAGGGCGGGCTGCAAAGCATCGGCTCCGAGCCGCGCAGCCCATGCGCTGATCAGGTTAGCAGCCTGCTTCCTTGCTTCCGAAGAAGTCCCCTGGAAATTCAGCCATTTCCTCTTGAGCATTTCCGACAGCGGAAAGCGTTCCCAGTCTACACCTTCCAGTGGCTGCGCAAGCTTGGCTCCGGGCTCTCGCAGAAGTATCTCTGCCGGAAGGCCCAACCCGGCATTAAGCTTGCGGATCATGGCGATGCTCAGCGGCCTCTGCCGGGACAGTACCTCGGAAACTTTGCTCCGGCTGCCGATAAAGGGGATCAAGTCCTTCTGTCTCAGCCCAAGCTGCTCCATACGGAACTTGATGGCTTCCACCGGGTCGGGCAGGTCGATCGGGTACTTTGCCTTCTCGTACAACTCGACCAGAGTGACCAGAAGCTCCAACTCTTCTCCCTCGGGCGTGCCTGGATCGGCTTCCATCAGATCGTTAATCCGGGCCAGAGCACTTTTGTAGTCTTTTTCCATTTTGATAACCTTAGGGATCATTACACTTCCTCAGCATTGATCGCGTCATATTCTCTGTGTGTTCCAAGGAACCGGATCAGAACAATGCCATTCTTGTAGTTGATCTTCGCAATGAGTCGGTACTTGTTGCCACAGATGTTAAACACCACCCGGCTGTTCTTGAGGATACTGGCACTACGGTACTGGGCCTTGATTTCTCCAGGGTTCGCCCAGGTAGCCCTCTCCGCCTCGGCGAACCAGGTTTTCAGGGCATCCTCGGCATCGGGGAATCTCTCCCAAAACTCGCGCAGCGCTCTCTTAGCAATTACTCTCATTCTTTTATAACAGTTCCCATATTTGATGTCAAGAGAAAAGTTCCCAATTTGGGAATCTTCTTTGCTCGATAAAGCCGGTCAGGGGCTCCATAACCTACCCCTTTCTATCTCATCATAGTGCTATGGCTTCACTAAGGGTGGCTTCAAGGAATTGTCGGCGGGTGGTTGCGGTGGATGTTAGGTGGGATTCCAGGTCATCGCTTATCGCCAGCAATTCGTCCACCTTCGCCACGATCCTGTGTTGTTCGGCAAGAGGTGGGACTGCAATCGGCAGCCGCTTCAGTTTGGCGGCCTTGATGCCCTTCGCTGTGAGACCAGTACCGGTCTTGTCGAGAATCTCTTGGAACGGCGCTGATAGGAGCTGCAACACTAGGAAGTCGGAATCTACGCCCCCATACAGTCGAAAATTGATTACTCGCTGGGCCAAGCCGAACTTCTCACGAAGGCGAACAACAGCTGCATTACCCATTGGCGCTTCCGTTGAAAAAAGGATGTCACCATCTTGTGGAAGACCACGTGTCATCCAACTGTCGTAAGTGGCTTTGGTGATAAACTCCTCAGGTTCCAGGTTTATAAATCCCCGCCGGACATTTTTCGCCGTGATTAAGCGGATTCCTGAGCTGGTTTTGCTCGGAGTCTTGCCTCGATAGTCGATAAAGAGCGCAAGATCAGCAAGACTCCTCCACCCCCAAGTCGGTGGTACCCCCCAGCAAAGATCGCCGGCAAAAAGCTGCTGCATGCCCGCCTCGGCGCGTCGATCTGTCTTAGCTGTGATTACACGTTCTTGGTCGATTCGTTCAAGGAGAGCCGCAACAGGCTCTTCTTTAGGATCCTGTGGGACGAGTTTGCCACGGACGGCGAGGTTGAGGATGGTCTGGCGGAGCTGTTGGATGTGTTCGGGGCGGGTGGTGAGGCGCGGGAGGTGCTTGAAATAGAAGCGGGCGCTCTCTTCGAAGGTGGGATGGCTACCGGTTGCCGGGCCAACTTCACCGTTGTTAAGCGCATTCAGCGCCGCGGCCACCAGGCGATCTCGGCGTCGCTCCCGCTTCTGTTGCGCCGCCTCCAACTCGTCGCACAGCGCCATCAGTTCGTCCACCTTGGCGACGATCCGATGTTGTTCGGGGAGGGGTGGGATTGGCGTGATTTGATTGTTCGCGATACCTGCGGTCAGTTCGACTTGATTCGTTGCGCCTGCCGCTCGCTCTTCGATTGTTCCATACACGTGGTCGGATCGAAGCCATATGCAGATGAACCGCTCATCGACACGAAGGCATCGCACGACCGTCACATGGCTATCACACACTAGCCCCTCATCTGATTGACCAACTCGAACCACGCGACCAATGGTGCCAGTGCCTGTAGAGTTCCACAGCAAGTCGCCGTCCCGTAGAAACCGGATCGCTTCGTAACTCTCGAGAGATTCTGGTGTTATTGCTTTTGCCCATTCCAAATGAAGTCCATCCCATTGGACGCATTTCTGCGAAATGACTGGTCGCCCTTCTCCTCCTGCATATTGGGGAGACTTCCCCCGCTGGATATAGCTCGCGACGTTACGCAGCCTTGTCCAGCTCCAGTTTTGCGGTGTATCGAATGGAATCTCCGCCTCTTCGATAGGCGACAGCGGCTTCTCTTTCAAGATTTTGTTGACCTTAACGAGTTGCTTCTTCTCCGCCTCAATCCGCCTAAGCTGCTCCGATGCGGGCTCATCCGCCGGATTTTGCTCCACAAGCTTCCCCCGCACGGCCAAATCCAGAATGAACCGCCGCAAACGTGGCACAGCGTCGGAAGCCTCGGCGATCTGGTCAAAATGTTGAAGCAGCCGTTTCGGGCTCATCTTAACAGCGCCTCCTCCAGAATGGCCTTCAACCGGTCCCTAAGTCTGGCCGTTTCCGCCTCACTCTTTTCCAGCTTCGCGAGCAGTTCTGCGGGGTCGCCGTGGTCTTCCTCGACTGTGTGAGGGTTTTTGAAGTCGAGATTGTAGTTGCGGGCCTTGATTTCCTCGATACTCACTTTCCAGGCTACTTCATTTTCCTCACGCCTCTCCCACCAGTCTATACAGGGCTTCAGATGATCGAAGCGGATGGGTTTGGTCATGGAGTAGGCTTTTTGGCCCTCGGGGACGCGGTGCTCGTAGAACCAGATCTCCTGGGTCGGCGTGCCTTTCTCGAAGAAGAGCAAATTGGTGCCGATGGAGGCGTAGGGCTTGAAGACGCTGTTCGGCAGGCGGACGATCGTGTGGAGATTGCACTCCTCCAGGAGGTGTTCCTTCAGCCGAGTCTTGACGCCTTCGCCAAAGAGGGTGCCGTCGGGCAGGACCACGGCGGCACGGCCAGCGGATTTGAGCAGGCGCACGATGAGGACAAGGAAGAGGTCCGCCGTTTCGCGGGTCTGGAAATGTTTCGGGAAGTTGGTCTCGATACCGTCTTCCTCGCGCCCGCCAAAGGGGGGATTGGTGAGGACGATGTCCACCCGGTCGGACTGGGTGTAGCTGATGTATGGGCGGGCAAGTGTGTTGTCATGGTGGACGAATGACGGGTCGTCAATACCGTGGAGCAGCATATTCGTGACGCAGAGCATGTGCGGGAGCTGCTTTTTCTCAGTGGCGCGCAAGCCCTTCTGCATCTTCTGTTCGTCTTTCGGGGTTTTCACGTAGCGCTCGCGCATGTGGCGGATGGCGCAGGTTAGGAAGCCGCCGGTGCCGCAGGCCGGGTCGAAGAGGATCTCGCCGGGCTTCGGGTCGATGCGGTTGGCCATGAAGGAGGTGACGGCGCGGGGAGTGTAGTATTCGCCCGCGTTGCCTGCGCTCTGGAGATCATTGAGGATCTGTTCGTAAATGTCGCCGAAGTGCTGTCTCTCGGCTGAAATCGACGGCGGTAATCTTGTTGATCACCTGGCGCATGAGCTGGCCCGATTTCATGTAGTTGTAGGCGTCCTCGAAGACCTCCCGCACCACGCGGCGGCGGCCGTTCTGGCCGGCACCGGGCAGTTCCTTGAGCTTGGGGAAAAGCTCATCATTGATGAAGGCCATGAGCGCGTCGCCGGTCAGGCCTTCAGGGTCGGCGGCCCAGGATCGCCATTGGAGCTTTTTGGGGATGGGCGAGCGGTAGCCGTCCTGCATCGCCTCCAGTTCCCGGTCCTGGTCATCGATGATTTTGAGGAAGAACATCCAGCAGAGTTGGGAGATGCGCTGGGCGTCGCCATCGACGCCCACATCCTGTCGCATAATGTCTTGAATGGATTTGACGGTGGTTCGTACATTCATAAGGAATCAGGCTGCCTTTTCGTAGATTGCGGTTTGGAGTTCATAGACGGCCTTTTCGAAGCCGGGGCGTCCGCCAAATTGGTTCAATAGCTCGATCGGAGTGCCCATGGCTGCAAAAGGCGCAACTCTCAGGATTTGCGGATCAGCGAGGCTGGTGACCCCTTCATCCTGGTATTTCTGCAGCAGGGCTTCGAGCACGGCCCGGGCCTGGGCGCCGTACTTGGTAAAGACGTCGCGCTTGCGCACCTTGTCGGCCCGCTCCCGCCGGGTGAGCGGCGGCTGATCGAAGGCCACATGGCAAATGAGGTCGAAGGGGTCGAGATCCTTTCCCACCTCCTCGGCCAAGGGATTGAGCAGCAGGCCTTCTTTCTCCAGTTCCTCGATAATGGTCTGCTTGCGAATTTCGCCGTCCCAGCATTTGAGGAACTGATCGAGGCTGGCGAATCGCTTCCGGAGTGTCTTCCTCGAGTAGTCCCGAAGGCTCTCGGTGACCAACTTGCCGTTTTCATCGAGGTATTCGATACGCTCGGCCAGGATGCTGACCGGTCTGCCGCGAATGTAGTATTTCGCCGGTGACTCCCCGATCTCCGGCGGGATGGTGATATCGGGTCGCTGTGGGTCAACGATTATTTCTTCGTCATCCCCGGGTTTCGGGGGTATGGCTTCTTCCCCGTCGTTGGTCGGGGGGACGTCGTCCGGGGGCGTCATCGACTGATCCTCCCCCGGCTCGTAGATCTGCACCGGCTCGCCGTCGAAATCGGGGTCGGCAAAGTGGTTCGTGGCCTTCCGGAAATCGATCAGGGTGAAGTAGTACTTCTTCGTGTCCTCGTGGACACGTGTGCCCCGGCCCACGATCTGTTTGAACTCGGTCATCGATCCCACTTCGCGCTCGAGGACGATGAGGCGGCAGGTCTGGGCGTCGACGCCGGTGGAAAGCAGGCGCGAGGTCGTGACGATAGCCGGGTATCTGGCCTCCGGATCGATAAAGTTTCCGATCTGGGCGCAGCCTTCGGCATCGTCTCCGGTGATACGCATCACGTAGCGCCCATTCTGCTGGACCAGGTCCGGGTTTTCGTTGATGAGGGCCTGCCGCATCCGCGCGGCGTGTTCGGTATCCACGCAAAAGACGATGGTTTTCTGGAAACGATCGCCGCTTTCTTTCAGGAACTCGGATACCTTCCGGGCAACCCGCTTGGTGCGCTCGTCAATGACGAGATTACGGTCAAAGTCCTTCTGGTTGTAGATGCGGTCCTCGATCTCATAGCCGTACATGTCAGTCTCGCCCTGCGCCGGGCGGTATCCCTCGATATCGACATCGAGGTGAATCTTCACCACCTTGTAGGGCGCGAGGAAACCGTCGCGGATGCCTTCCTTCAGGGAGTAGGTATACACGGGTTTGCCGAAGTAGTGGATATTGGAGACGTATTCCGTCTCCTTCGGTGTGGCGGTGAGGCCGATCTGGGTGGCGGCGGAGAAATAATCGAGAATCTCCCGCCAGGCGGAATCCTCCGCCGCGCTGCCGCGGTGACACTCGTCGATCACGATGAGGTCGAAAAAATCCGGGGATAGCTCACGGTAGAGCTTCTGGCGCTCCTCCGGGCCGGTGATGGCCTGGTAGAGCGCCAGATAGATCTCGTAGGCGGTATCGATGCGCCGGTACTTCTGGTGGACGGCGGTCGGCAGGTGCACTTCGGTGCCGTCCTCGCGCTCGATGGTCTTTGAGCTGGTGCTGAGCTTCGCCATGGCGGCCCCGAAGGGCCGGAAGTCGTTCACCATGGTCTGGTCGACCAGGACATTGCGGTCGGCCAGAAAAAGGATGCGCTTCTTGCGCCCTGCTTTCCATAGGCGCCAGATGATCTGAAAGGCGGTATAGGTCTTGCCGGTGCCGGTGGCCATGACGAGCAGGATGCGATTCTGGCCCTTGGCAATGGCTTCGATGGCCTTGTTGATGGCGATGCGCTGGTAGTAGCGCGGCTCCTTGCCGCCGCTATCCTCGAAGTAGTCCTGGAGGAAAACTTCTTCCTGCTCCGGGACCAGGCCTTTCCACGAACGGTATTTCGCCCATAGGTTATCGGGAGCGGGAAATGCAGCGAGCGATAGCTCGGTTTCCGTCTGACCGCTCTGGCCGGTGCGGTCGTGGAAAAGGAAGGCGTCGCCGTTTGATGAGAAGACGAAGGGAATGTCGAGGGTCACGGCGTACTCGAGCGCCTGCTGCATCCCGTCGCCGACGGCGTAATTGTTGTCTTTGGCCTCGATGAGGGCGATGGGGATGTTCGGCTTGTAGTAAAGGATGTAGTCGGCGCGCTTGGCCTTGCCGCGGGTGACCAGCCTGCCGCGGACGATGATCCGGCCCTTCGTGAACGAAACCTCTTCGCGAATCTGCGAGAGAACGTCCCAACCCGCCTGCTTGACCGCGGGGGTGATGAACTTGGTGCAGATGTCGCGTTCAGAGAGAGATTTCTTCATATTAAAGCGTTATCCCGGAGTCGGATCGAGACAAGTTGGCGGGTTATAAGGAAATAATGCTTGACATTTGAACGGGTTTTATACATCATATTATTAATCCGGTTATCCGGAGGTGGATGGCTTAGCCATCGGGCCCACAAGGGCCTTTTTTTTATTCCTTTACAGAAATTTCTTACCAAAGCAACGCCCTCCCTGCCGATCATATTTTGCCTGAAGGATCTTAATCACCTCTCTACCAAACGGTGATATTTTCCCTGATAGAAAACCATGCTCCTCTAAAATTTCATTTCGGCTCGGATGAGCAATTAGATCGGCAAGTTGTAGGCCGGCGATATTATTTGCTTTTGTTTTCACCTTTAGCTGACGGCTGGTTAAGCTTGTATTGAATTCTTCTGGAGCCAAATAATCCGTTCCATAACTCCATAGACGTTCAAAGGAATCTTTCAATCGTCTATCTTCCTTGCCGCCCCGCGATTCTGCCAAAGCATCCCCCTGTACATTTCTTCGGCTTAAATAAAAAACAAACCGCTCAAGCAACACCGCCAGGCAATAATGGTAGGGATCATACCTCCAGGTGGTGTAGGTTTCTTTATGCTTTTTCTTATCAAGGCACACCGAGATCACAGTGTATTCCCAATCCGTCATCAGCCGGAGAAGGTCACGATCAAAGTCCGCTCTGGTTTGTGGATTTTTCAACCCCTCAAAAGGCGGGTATGCACTTATCATCTCCTTCCGATGAAAAATGATCGGTTCATCTGGATGTGCCCGGAAATACTTATGCTTAATCTCCTCCATCTGCGGATGCACGACAGCAGCAACATACCCAAGTTCGAGGATGACACCGGTAAGGCTCAGAAACTGATGGTTTGGATTATCTGAACTCTCAAGGTCCGGATTTCCAACTTCATCGATGTAAATGCGATACTTCATCCCTTTACTCTTTATGTGCTCGGGGTCAAGCCTTTCTTTTACGTGTAGAAGGGAACGTATTTGAAATCTTTCACCTTATTCCCCTCTCCTATCAGGCCCGGCCATTCAAAAAAGTATTAGACAAACTATTGGCTTCGGCCCCCCATAACAAAAAAGCCCATTCCAGTTTTTGGAACAGGCTTTTGATGGGGTTTTCATTTGTAGGGCCCCCTGTGCCCTATCACGCGTGGCAATCTCGGCCACGATCAGTCCTTTGGGGCTGGCCTCCATTGCCCGGATGATTCGCCACTGCCGAACTAACTGATCACCCCGCATTCTAATTCCCCGCTTCTTGGAATAAACAGCCCGGATTCCAGAATCCAGGGATAAGGTTTTTAGGGGGGGAGAGATTTTAAGGCATCATAACAAAAGGCCATGGAAATGTCAAAAAAACTACCTAACTTCTCATTTTTCTTTGAGAAAATCTCTGAGGTGATAAAATTGTAGGGGCCATCACGGGAAGCGCGTGATGGTTGCCCATCTTGCGGGCGACCATCACGGCTTGGGCGTGACCGCTCCTAGAATATCTTGTTAGGTTCCGTCTTTGCCGGGTTAGATACTTCCGGAAATCTTTCATCCATCCTACAACGGATGAGCTCCGTCTACCTTCACCCTGGTTTGAGCCAGAATCCCCAGTACCTCTCCTTTTTTCTCCCAGGGAATACGCAGGCAGACCCCGCAGTCGGAGCTGAGGTGGCGGGGGACGGGGATCAGCTTATAGGATATCCCTTTGGCTTTCACCAATTTCTCAGCCCGGAGGGCGAAATGGATGGAGGGAAAGAGAATAACGCCCTGGGCCATCTTCAAGCCTCCCTCCGGGCTATGCGGCCCGCCGCCTGAAGAGCTTCCTCGACTTCTTCTTCCCGGTTGAAATAGCTCAAGCCGAAGCGCACGGTTCCCTGCGGGAAAGTCCCGATGGTCCGGTGGGAGGCCGGAGAGCAGTGAAGTCCCACCCGGCAGAGAATTCCAAATTCCTCATCCAGCTTCAGGCCCACTTCCGAGGGCTCGATTCCCTGGATATTGAAAGAAACCGTGCTCAGCTGCTTCCGGGCGTCCCGGGGACCGTACAGAACGACCCCAGGAATCGCCTGCAGGCCCTGCAGGAGTTCTTGGGTAAGCCTCATCTCATGGACCCGGATCTTCTCCACCCCTTCCCGCAGCACAAAATCCAGCCCCGCCAGGAGCCCGGCGATTCCCACTGCGTTGGGGGTGCCGCTCTCGCAAAGATCGGGGAGAAAATCCGGCTGTTCCTCCAATTCCGAACGGCTTCCCGTTCCCCCCTGCTTCACGGGGGTCAATTCCTTCTCCTCCACTCTTTCCCCCAGGACCAGCCCCCCTGTTCCCTGGGGTCCGAAGAGGGCCTTGTGGCCGGTAAAGGCCAGAAGATCGATTTTCTCCCGCTCCAGGTCGATGGGAATGGCTCCCGCAGACTGGGCGGCATCCACAAAGAAGAGAACCCCCTGCTGGCGGCAGACCTCTCCGACCTCGGCCAGAGGCTGAAGGGTCCCCACAACGTTGGACGCATGGTTGAGCACAACCATCTTCGTGTTCTTCCGGAGGGCTTTCTTCACGCCCTGGGGGTCCAGGAACCCTTCCGGGGAGCAAGGGAGAATCGTGACCTCCAACCCCTCTTTCATCATGGCCCTCAGCGGGCGCATGACGGAATTGTGTTCCATGGACGAACTGATCACGTGATCCCCGGGCCGGAGCAGCCCCTTTAACCCCTGGTTGATCCCCTCGGTGGCGTTCAATCCGAAGACCACCCGGGAGGAGTCTTTCCCCCCGAAGAGCTGGGAAATCCTCTCCCGGGCCTCAAAGACGATCCGGCCGGCCTCGATGGCCAGCCGGTGCCCGGAACGTCCCGGGCTGCCCCCGATCATCCGAGAAAAATGGACCATGGCCTGAATAACTTCTTCGGGCTTGGGATAGGAAGTCGCCGCGTTATCAAAATAAATGATGTTGTCTTTCATGGAAAAAACCTAGGGCGTCAAGAGCTATTGCCGAGACTCTCCTTCGTTCTCTTCTCCGGCCGCATGATGCTCCACAGCCAGGATAATTTTGAGTCACCTGGTTCGGATAGAATAATCGAAGGAAAAAAGAGGGGCGGAAGGGGGTCTTAAAGGAAGGACCTTCCAAGGATCATGGGGTATGCCTCCCTTCCCTCTTCCCTCGATTCTGCGTGAGACCTAACCTAGGCCCCTGTGGGCTTCCCCGAAGCCCTCATCGAATTGAAAGGGGGGTTTGGAGCTTCCCCATAGTCTCACCTCCTTTGACTAATCATATTTTAAAATCACCGCTCGAATTTGTAAACAATCAAATTCTTTGCCCCATTCTTTATTCCCCAATCCGCAATTAAATTTTTTTCCGCTTTTCTCTTTCTTCATCATTTCGCATTCCGAATTCCGTATTCCGCATTCAGGGGTACTGGTTTCCCCTTCCCCGGGTACCACCCTCCGGCAGGTCTTCACGGCCCGGTCCAGGGCCGGCGCCAGTCAATGACTCATGGCGGCGCCGCTAACCCTTGAGGGCGCCGAAGGTCAGGCCGCGGACGATGTGTTTCTGGATGAACAGGGACAGGACCAGCACCGGCAGGGTGATGATGGTGGCCGCCGCGGTGAGCCCTCCCCAGTTGATCTCCTCGTAGGAGAGGAAGTTGTAGACCGCGATGGGCAGGGTGCGGGTCTTGAAGCCCGCGATGATGAGGGAGAAGAGGAAGTTGTTCCACGAGAAAATGAAGCTGAGGATGGCGGTGGCCACGATGCCCGGTTTGACCAGGGGGAGGGCCACCTTTATGAAGGCCCCGAAGTGCGAGCAGCCGTCGATGCGCGACGCCTCGATCAGCTCCCCGGGAACGTCCTCAAAGAATCCGATCATGACCCAGAGCACCAGGGGTAGCGCTACGATGAGGTGGGTCAAGATGAGCGCCGTGTAGGTGTCGATCATCTTCAGTTTGGTGAAGAGGATGAACCAGGGAATGAGATAGGAAATCCCGGGGGCCATCCGGGCCGTGAGAATGGCCAGGGCGATGCCGGTCCGCTTGAACCGGGCGATGGCGTAGGCGCCTGGGAGGCCCAGGAGGAGGGCGAGCCCCGTCGACCCGGCCGCCACCACGAGGCTATTCCAGGTGAACTGAAAGAAGGGGTTCTTGACGAAGACCTCGCGGTAGTTGTTCAGGGTCGGCTGGAAAATCCAGACCGGCGGGTAGGCGGTGTTCTCGACCTGGGTCTTGAACGACGACAGGAGCATCCAGAACAGGGGGAACAGGAACGGGACGAGGATCAGGATCAGCTGAAGGTAGGTCCAGGGGCTCTCGCCCGAACGACGAACAGAACGCATAAAACCTCTCATTCCTTCCTCGAAAACCGCCGATATAAAAAATTACAGATGAACCGTAGAGACCACAGCGCGGCTACGCCGCAACCAAATCGTAGGGGCAACCCCCAGTGGTTGCCCATCCTGCGGGCGGCCACAGGGGGCCGCCCCTACATACCTAAAAAACTTTACAAAATTTAGAGACTTTGAAGATTAGTAGTGCAGAGGGCGCAGAGATAAGGAAATATTCAAAATCTTTTCTGTGCTTATGCCTTTTCATAAGAAAAATCTCTGCGGTCTCGGCGTGCTCTGCGGTGTTTCCTTTTCCTCTTTGCGGCTCATAAGGAGCCGCGCCGCACCTTGATCAGGATCAGGCTCACCCCTAGCACCAGCGCGAACAGGATCACCAGGAGCGAGCTGGCGTACCCGATATGGAAATAGAACAAACCCACGTGGAAGGTGTACACATTCAGGGTCTCCGAGGCGAACCCCGGCCCGCCCGCGGTCATGACGTAGATGATGTCGAAGGTCTTCAGGCAGTCGATCGAGCGAAAGAGCAGCGCCACCATGATCGTGGGGCGCAGGAGCGGGAGGGTGATGCGCCAGAACATCTGGGCGGGGGTCGCGCCGTCGATGAGCGCCGATTCGTACGGTTCCAGGGGGAGCGTCGCCAGGCCCGCCAGGGTGATCAGGGTGATGAGCGGCGTCCACTCCCAGGTGTCCACGAGGGCCAGGGCGGGGATCACGATCCGGGCGTCGCTCACCCACTTGTAAGGCCCCAGGCCCACCAGGCCGGTCAGGTAATTCATGACCCCGAGCGTGGGGTTGTACATCATCATCCACACCAGGGCGATGGCCACGGGGGTGGCCACCATGGGGAGGAGAAAGATCGACCGGAAGAGGCCCTTGCCGCGGAAGGACCGGTTGAGCAGGAGAGCCAGGGCCACGCCGAGGACCAGCTGCATGGCCGTGGCCAGGACGGTGAAGTAGAGGGTGAGGACGATGGAATTTCGGAACCGTTCGTCCTGGAGGAAGGCCCGCTTGAAGTTCTGCAGCCCGATGAACTCCGGCGCCGTCACGCTGCTGGCAAACCAGGAGTGCAGGCTCATGTAAAGCGTGTAAAAGACCGGAAAGACCATCAAGACAAAAACGACAATCCCGGCGGGAAGGGTGAAGAGCAGGACGGGGTGCTTTTCCGCCAGGTGTGACCACCACGAAGCGGGCTTTTCCTCGCCCACCGAGGCCGGCCCTGGTGCGGTTTGAATCTCCTGGGTCATGATTTCGGGGCAAAAATGGAGGAGGTCCCTGCGGACCTCCTCCCCATCCTTCCTGGATAAATCTTCCGCCTACTTCTTTTCCGTCTCTGCCATGATCCGCTTGACATCCGCCGCGGCCTTGTTTACCGCGGCCCGCACGTCTCCGCCCTGGATCGAGGTCACGATGGCGGCCCCGACGGCGTCCCGCACCTCCGCCACAGCCACGACCGGGGGGTTCCAGAAGGGAGTTCCCATCTTGGAGCCCAGCATCAGCGAGTCTGCCAGGTCGGGCGGGACTTTTGCTTTGCCCTTCGCGTCCTTCCAGACCGACTCGCGGCAGCCTAAGATGCCTCGCTCGCTCTGGACCTTCAGGACTTGCTCTTTGGCGGTAGCCCATTGCATGAACAGCCAGGCAGCTTTTTGGTTCTTGCTGCTCTTGGGCATGGCCAGGCCCCAGACCGCCACGGTGGACCCGTACTGGCCCTTCGGGCCGCGCGGGTACAAAACATACCCCACCTTCCCGACCACCTTGGATTTCTGCGGGTCCTCAATCACCGGGAAGAGGGAGTTGGCATCCAGGTACATGGCGGCCTTGCCCTGGGAGAAGATCGATGACGCCTCGTACCAGTGGTTGTTCTCCGATCCGGGCGGTCCGTACAGGCGAAGCAGCCGCCCCCACATATCGAACGCTTTGATCCCCTCTTCACTGGTGAAGGCCGGCTCCCGGTTCGGGGTGAGCCAGGTGGAGCCCATGGCATGGAGCATCCCCGCGAACATCGAGGTGGCGGCGGCCCGCTTTCCGCGGAGGGTAATCCCGAACCCGGGCTGTCCGTCGTCGGTCATGGCCTTGCCGTTCAACGCCTTGGCTGCGGCTTCGAGTTCGTCCAGGGTGGTGGGCACTTTCACGTTGTATTTCGTAAAGACGTCCTTCCGGTACATCAGGGCCGCGTTCTCCACCTGGATGGGCGGGCCCACCAGCTTGCCCTCGATGGTCATGGCGTCCCGGGTCTTGTCCAGGAAGTCGCTCCAGTTGTAATCGGGAGCGGTCAGAGAGGCGCTTTTCAGGAACTCGTCCACGGGCTGGAGCCACCCGGCCCGCATGTACTTGAGTCCCTCCTGGGCCGGCATGCTCATGAACACGTCGATGCTGCTGGCGCCGGAGGTAAGCTCGACCAGCACCTTGGCGCGGAACTGATCCTCGGGGTAGACTTCGGTGATCAGTTTGATGCCGGTCTTCTGCTCGAACTCCTTCAGGGAGGGTTCGATGGCCGCCTGGAAGGGATGTTTGTTCAGGAGGACCCGCATTTGCGTCCCCTTGAACTGCTGCCAGTTGAACTGCTGGGCCTGTGCGGTGGCGGCGAACACCAGCCCCAGGACCAGGCTGAAGACAACCAGGATGCGGATAAGCTTCATGTTCTTGTTCCTCCTTCTCTATGGGTTTTTGGCAGGAACTCGCTTGATAGGTGTGGGAATTATAAGAAAGCCTTCCCCGTGTGTCAACTTCTTTTCCCTCTTCACTTTTGAGATATCCTTTTTCGTGGCCCGGGGGCAAGGTCGGGGTTCGCGGGCAGGATCGGCGGGAGTTGCAGAACCGATGAGAGCTTCCTTCCCTTCCGCAGAGAGAGGCGGGAAAGAGAGTTCATCTGCGCGCCACAGGTCCGTCTCCGCCCGTACCGATGAAAGAATTTGTGCCTCATCCTGCCTGCGAGCTCCGCCCTTGCCCCCGGGCCTGGGAAGGCCAGGCCTTGCCTTTCATCTGATTTACCGAAAGTGAAGGGGGGCTTTCCCCCTCGATATTTCTTGCTCCCTCAGGGACCGATGCTGACTTTTTGCCCCTCCCCGTAAATAAGCATCCGGTAGGTCTTCTCGATCCGGTCCCAGTTCTCCTCCCGGTCCAGGGACCAGTAGCGGCCGATGACGGAGACGATCCTTCCCAGATGAAGATTTTCCAACTCTTTTTCAATTGTCTCCAGGTACCTTGCCCCGCTTTCCTTCCGCTCGCCTCTGCGCCCTAGCATGGCGTGGTGATATAGGTTTTCAACGGATTCCTGTTTGGCCAATTTGAAAAAAGCCATGAGATGGTCCAAAGAACCGTGGGAGCTGAAGAAAGAGACAATTCCCATGAGGTGCAGGTTTTTTCCGTCTCTTTTGGCCCCCCTCATGGCCCAGAGGAAGGCTTCGTTGCGGAAGAAGGTTCCGTCCTGGATGGCCCGGTCGATCAAAAGCCGGTCCGAATAGATTCTCCGGCCAGCGCCGATGTGGAGATGCCCGGCCTCGGAGTTCCCTACGGTCCCCCTGGGAAGGCCCACCGCTTCTCCCGAGGCTTCCAGGGTGGTGAAAGGATATCCCTTCTGCAAATCGTCCATCACCGGCGTACGTGCCCTAGCGATGAGGTTGCCATAAGTCTCTGGCCGGTATCCCCATCCATCCAGGAGGACGATGAGGACCCGATTCCTCCCTTCCCCCTTCTTCGCAGGTTTCTTGAGCAAAAGACTCCGGCCGGTCATGGCTGAAGGTTTGGAAATTTCTAAGATATCCAACACGGTCGGGGCGACATCGGTCAATTCACCGCCGTTCCGCAGACTCCAGGAGGATGCTTCTTCGGGCCGGGGGGGCACGAGGATAAAAGGGACCGGGCTGTCAGTGTGCCCTGTGTCTATGGTCCCATCCGGGTAGAGCCATTTCTCGGCGGTCCCGTGATCGGCGGTGACGATGGTTACCACCCCTGCCTCGCGGGCTGCCTTCAGACAGCGGCCCAGGTTGCTGTCCACGGCCTCCACCGCTTTCCGGATGGCGCCTTCGTTTTCGATATGCCCCACCACATCAATATTGGCAAAGTTGGCGAACCAGAATTTCGCCCGCCGGTCCTGCAAGCTCTGGATCACGGCATCGGCTACGCCGGAGGCATTCATCTCCGGCTTTTGGTCAAATCGAGGAACGTCCTTGGGGGTAGGGACGGCGATTCTCTCTTCCCCCGGGAAAGGTTCACGGATCTTACCGTTCAGGAAAAAGCTCACATGGACGGCTTTCTCCGACTCGGAGATTTTAGCCTGCCTCAAGCCTTGCTTACTCAGGGTTTCGCTCAAGGTGTCCCGCATTTCCTCTTCGGGAGAAAAGGCCACCCGGACGTTGAGCTTCTGATGGTAGGGAATCATGGTGACCATGTTCAGGCGCAGATTTTTTTCCACCGGGAAATGAGAGAACCCCCTATCCAGAAGGCTCTCGCAAAGCTCCACCTCGCGCTCCCCCCGGAGGTTGTAGAAAATCACATAATCCCCATCCCGGAATCGGCCGATGGGATTTCCCTGGAGGTCCACCAGGAGCCGGGGCTCCAAAGTCTCGTCATCCTCCCCCAAGCGGTAGGCCTCTCGCACCGCCTCGGCCATCGGATATTTACCCGGCTCCTTCTGCAAAGGTCCTCCCCATTAAAATTCCTGTTCCGCTTCATATTCTCCCATGGAGCCTGCCTTGTCAACTCCTCTCCTCTGGGCAGAGGTAATGGAAACTATTTGTCTTTTATTCACAAATGATATACTATGGGCTACCGATTTCTGATCCACAAGATATGCAGTAGATGCACCCTCCATTTGTATTTCCTAAGGTTTCTACCCATCGACCCAAGAGGAGGGTAACCTATCGACACGAATATTTTGATCTTGCAGCTGCCCATACCGAAAAAATCTCCGACGAATTCATGGCAGATGCTGAGTTGGTCGAAAAACTTCCCCTTTCCTGTCAAATTATCAGGGACCAAAAAGGTTCCAAAGAAAGCCTTGATAAGCTGGCTGAGATATGACGGCTAAACAAGAGAGACTGGACTTCGTGGCGCTCGTTGACGCCATCCGGCAGGTGCACGAACACCTAACCGCGCAGGCGGGCAGGGCGGTGAATGTAAGTCTGACCTTGCGGAACTGGCTAATCGGTTTCTATATCGCCGAATTCGAGCTGCACGGCGCCGACCGGGCAATCTATGGGGAGCGGCTGCTCGAAGAACTCTCCTCGGCACTGCGGAAGGTCCATGTCAGCAGTTCTGGACGCCGCCAACTTTACGGGTTTCTTGCTTTCTATCGCGCCTATCCTCAGATTGTGCGGTCGCTGCCTGCACAATTCCGACATCTGCTTCCTACTGCCGCGAGGCCTGAACGAAAAATGCGGACAGTGTCCGCACAATTGAAAATCCCGGCGAAAGACCTCGTGAGCAGATTCTCCTACAGCCACTTGGAGCAACTGGTCGTCATTGAAGACCCCCTCAAGCGCGCCTTCTACGAGATCGGGTGCATGCGGGGCAACTGGTCGGTCCGCGAGCTCAAGCGGCAAATCGGCAGCCTCTACTTCGAACGCTCCGGCCTGTCTCAAAACAAAGAGAAGCTGGCCGAACTGGAGCAGGCGGGGGCTGAGCAAGCGGAGACCAAACTGGCCATCCGCGATCCGTATATTTTCGAGTTTCTCGGAATCAAGTCCCGCGAGGTCATGAGAGAGTCGGACCTTGAGGACGCACTTTTAGATAAGCTCCAGGACTTTCTCCTCGAACTCGGCCACGGCTTCTGCTTCGAAGCGCGGCAGAAGCGCATCCTGATCGGCGACACCCACGGGTTCGTGGACCTGGTCTTCTACCACCGCGTCCTCAAATGCCACGTGCTGGTGGAACTGAAGATCGAGGCCTTCACCCACGAGAACCTCGGCCAGCTCAACACTTACGTGAGCTGGTACCGCAAGCACATAATGACCGATGACGATAACCCGCCGGTCGGAATTCTGCTCTGCACCCAAAAGGACCACGCTCTGGTCGAATACGCCCTGGCTGGTATGGACAACCGGCTGTTCGTTTCCAAGTACCAGCTCGAACTGCCCAGAAAAGAAGAGATCCAGCGCTTCCTCGAAGCAAAAATGCGGGAGGTGGGCGATACACGCTGACATTCGGACCAATTTGAAGGAGCCGGGGTATGGCGCGAAATAGGCGCACGCCGGAAACCGGCGCAAAGGTGCACCGAGTCCGGGACATGAAAACCCGTCCCCGAACGCGGATCATGGGCGCGCCGCCAGAGGCCATCGCCACTCACGAAACTCCGACACGCCAGCCGAAATCGGGACCAAAGATAGCAAACGTGTTGCCGCAGTACCTGCATCGGGAGATTGCCCGTGTTCACCGGCTTGCCCAAGCGGCAGGCTTGTTCATGGAGGACCGGGACTTGCTGCATTGTTCCCACTGCGGACTGTTTGAAGATGTTGGCTGTTACGGGCTGTTGATGACCTACTTCTCGGGTAAACCCCCTGTAGATTCAGGGTTGCGGTTCACAAAGGACAAGCGGGGGCGCCATATCTGCCCCAATTGCGGCGCCGTGGCGGGAATGGAGAAAGAAGGCAGGGCAACGACCTAATGGGAAGCCTCCTCTGCCCCTGGGGGAGAGGAGTCCGAGCGGAGGACAATCTAAATGCCCCGTATTTTCGACAACATCGAAGATAGACTCCTCCCGGTCCTCCAAGAAACCCTTTCCCTTTCTGATCGCGCCGACTTCTGCGTAGGTTACTTCAACCTGCGCGGCTGGAAGGCCCTTGATTCTTTTATCGAAAAATGGTCCGGGGGACCAGGGCAATGCTGCCGGTTGCTTGTCGGAATGCAAAGAGTCCCTCAGGAAGAGGTACACGCTCTTCTCGGGCTAATGATGAGATAATGGCCCTGTTATCTAAACCGATCATCGATGAAATTGACCGAGTTCCAGCAAAGCATTGCGGCTTCACCGACGAAGAACTCGACTTCATCATCAATTACGACATCAAGTACCGCATGGGCCAGAATGCAGGAGAGGACGAGGCAGAATGAATTCTCTCGATTGGGTTCTCCGCCGGCAGGAAGGCCAGTTTTTCGAGCGGAAGAGCTGTTTTGACCGTTTGAAGGGGAAGCTCCGCCCGGTGCGCGCGGTGGCGCGGGATGTGGCCGAGACACTTGCGGCCATGGCAAATGCCGACGGAGGCGTTCTTGTCATCGGCATCGAGAACGACGGAACGATCTCCGGTGTGGATTATCCGGAAGACCGCACGAAAGTCCTCCGCGCCGCCCTCAAGACTCACATTCGCCCTCCTTTACGCGCCCGTATCCAGGAGGGTAGTCTCGAGGGTATGCCGATCATACTCTTCGAAGTGGACTGGAGCATGGATGTCCACCAGCTCAGCGACGGCCGATATCTACTCCGGATCGATGACAAGAACGTTCCCTTCCCCGCCCGAGATATCGAGGCCATGAAAGAGGGCAAGCGCCGCCGCGTCACGGAGACGCGCTTCATCCCCGAGGCAAGTCTTGCGGACTTTGATATTCAACTCCTAAACAGGCTTGCCGAACGGCAGGGAATAGCAGCTTCCCCGGAGAAAATTCTAACCCGTTACCGCCTCGCAGAAGGCCGCAACGGCAAGACAGTTTTCACCATGGCAGCTCTTTTGCTTTTCGGCAAGGACCCGGGGCGCTGGCATCCAAGGTGCGGCATAGATTTCGTGAAGTATGAGGGCGTCCAGCGGCGGGTGGGGGCGGAACTCAATATTATTAAACGGGAGCGTTTGGAAGCACCCCTTGTATTGCTCATCGAGAAGGCTTACGAAACCATCAAGCCGCATTTGCGCGAGCGCCAGCGTCTCGTTGACCTCTTTTTTGAAGAAAGGCTGGAATACCCGACCTTCGCCTGGCAGGAAGCCATCATTAATGCCGTCGCACACCGTGATTACCGTTACGAAGGATTGGGCATAGAGGTATGGATGTTTGAAGACCGGCTTGAAATCCGCAGCCCCGGGGAGCTCGTGGAGCCGGTGACGCTGGAGCGACTGCTCAGGCGTGAGCGTATCCACGCCTCTCGGAATCCCCGAATCGTGCGGGTGCTGACTGATTTCGGCTATATGCGGGATCAGGGCGAGGGCATCCCTCGCATCTTTCAGGCGATGGAGCGAGAGGGCCTTTACCCACCCGAAATCCGTCTGGAGGCGGAAGCCGTTTTCACCATCATATTAAAGAATACAGTGGCTTACCGCCCTGAGACATTACGCTGGCTGGCACAGTTCGAAACGTGGGGATTGAGCGGTAATCAAAAACGAATCTTGGCCTCCGCAAAGGAACATAGCGGCGCCTTCACAAGCCATCATTACCAGGAGTTGGTCGGAATTGACATATATACGGCATCGCGAGATATCAAAGAGCTGATCCGTAAAAACGTCGTGAAGTTACCCAAGAAAGGTGGCCGGGTTTACGAAATTGTGTCGAGCCCAAGCACCCAAACCAAAGCTCAAAAGCCGCCGGAATTTACCGCGATAGAGCCAGTGCTAAAGGAAAAAGGTTATGTCAAGAACGAAGATATCCGCAAGGCACTGCGGGTATCGGTTAAGCAGGCAACCCGTATTGCCGCCCTGCTGGTTTCCACTGGCTGGTTGCGCCCTGAAGGAAGACTGAAAGCAAGGCGATATATTCAGGCGAAATAAGTTATTGGACACCCTCAAGTCGTTATTGGACACCCTCAAGTTGGACGTGTCCAATATTAGGGTGTCCAATAAACATGGCCGAGGGCGGTGCAACAACCGGCTCGAACGAAGACCTTCCGAATAGGCTATTGAGCTGCTTCGGAAGAATATCGAGCAATGTCGATGAATTCGCGCTGGAAATGAAGGTGCTCGATAAATGCCTACCCAGTGGGATAACAGGCTCGGGCAAGAAGGGGGACACACGGCAGACCCGCAGCAAGCCGACGACAAAGTTCAAAATGACTGTTGCCAGAATTGACCAGACCGATGCGAGATATCCCTCCGTTTTGAGGAAATATTTAGGGGACCAGGCACCGGAATCCATCTTTGCGCTCGGCGCCCTGAGCATCCTACGCCAGAAGACGACCGCCCTCTTTTGCTCTGTCAAGTGTCCCGGCGACCTGATCCTCCAGACCTATGACCTCGCCCGGCAATTGCGCGACGCCGGAATCGTAGTTATCCGCGGTTTCCACTCCCCGATGGAAAAGGAATGCCTTTCCTTGCTTTTACGGGGAAAGCAGCCGGTTATCTGGTGTCCGGCTAAGCGGCTGACCGTCAATCGTTTGCCGAAGGAATATGCCGAGCCGATTTCGGAGCGCCGGCTCCTCCTGCTGTCTCCCTTCGGGGAAAGGATCAAGAGGGCCAGGCAGGATATCGCCCGCTTCCGCAATGAGTTCGTGGCGGCATTGGCAGACCAGGTATTTGTCGCGTATGCCGCCCCAGGAGGTAAGACCGAAAGCTTTTGTAAAAAGGTTCTTGGCTGGGGCAAGTCGCTTTTGACCTTTAACTGCCATAAAAATGCCTCTCTGATTGTCTCCGGCGGCCGCCCCTACATCAGCCTTGATGCCTTGTAACGCATTAGCGTTTTAAAAAGGGCTTTCCAGAAATCCCTCCCAACCTCCCTTTTTCAAAGGGAGGTGTTTGTTTCCCTTGAGATTCTGCAACCATTGCCGCAGTATTTGTAAATCCTGCCAAAAGGCCCTTCGCCCGTCCCAGGAACTGTCTAATTCTATTTACGCACCCGTCCAAAATATGCATAATAAGGCATGTGTATTAAAGGGGTCATCAAGCCTAAAATCTCCAAGAACCGCAGAAGGATCATAGATCACCCCTTCTTTAACATGCTTCCATCAAAAAAAAAGACGGTACATGAGGTGATGGCTGAGCTCAGGGAAGATCGATACCGTTTCTTCCCCTGAGCGAGAAAATTGGGCTCCGGGCCAGCGCCGCTATCATCGCAGCCACCGCTACCGAAAATGGACTTACTCTCTGCACAGCCAACACTAGCCTGGATTCCCATGCGAGATGAAAAGCCTAACGGATTCCGAGTTCAAAATAGTTAAAAGGCCTCTTTTGCTCGCTTATAGGTTAATGTTAGCTGAAACTTATAAACATACATCCACTCAGTCACAATAGGATTCGCTTGTCGCCATATGCGCAGAAACGGATGCCGGATATCCATATTATAGGCTGCCTAATTGATAAATTGTAGGAATTGACTGCCACTTATCATTTTATACTTGACACTTATCTAAATAATGATATAGTGGCAGTATGTTTAACAGTAAAGTAAATAAATTAACACCTATGGCCGGCTTCTTTCTGGAACCCGCAAACCCCACGCACCGGCAATACGAAGCTCTCCGGGCCTACTTCGTCGATCAACTCCCTTCGGCCGAAGTCGCCCGCCGCTTCGCCTATTCTCCAGGAAGCTTCCGCGTCCTCACCCACCAGTTCCGTCAGCATCCGAATCGCCTTTTCTTCCTTCCCCCTCAGAAGGGGCCGCAGGCTTCTCCTAAAACCGACCGGGTCCGGGACAAGGTCGTCGCCTTGCGAAAGCAGAATCTCTCCATCTATGATATCAGCCGGGTCCTGGCCGAAAGCAGTCAGCGGATGAGTCCCGTGGCCGTCTCTTTGATTCTTAAAGAAGAAGGGTTTGCCCGGTTGCCCCGCAGAAGAGACGAGGAACGGATTCCAGGGCCCCGCCCGGAGGTCGCCGAGGTTGCCAATGCGAAGCGACTGAACCTTTCTGCGCGGCGATTCCGGACCCAATTCGGGGGGCTGTACTTGTTTGTTCCTTATCTGGCTCAGATCCCCTTGGAGAAGTTGCTTCAAGAGGCGGGGTTCCCGGGAACCGGGATGATTCCTGCGGCGGCGGCGATCCGTTCCCTTCTGGGGCTCAAACTGTTTGGAAGCGCTCGGCACAGCCATGTCATGAGTTATGTCCTGGACGAAGGACTGGCTTTGTTTGCCGGACTCAATGCGATTCCCAAACGGGCCTTTCTCACCGAATACAGCTGTCGGATTGAGTCGGCTTCGTATCCTCGGTTGATGCGGCTGTGGTTTGATGCCGTAGGACGGCTCGGGCTTGCCGAGGGGGGGTCGTTTGACCTGGACTTCCATACCATTCCCTTCCACGGCGAAGACGCCCTGGTGGAAAAGCATTATGTGTCCAAGCGGAGTCGCCGGCAGAAAGGGATTCTGGCCTTCTTGGCCCAAGATGCCGAGAGGCGGGTTTTTTGCTATGCCAATGGGCAATTGCGAAAGGACGAGCAGGATGAGGAAGTCCTTCGATTTGTTGCCTTCTGGAAGGAACGAACGGGGAAGCTGCCCGAGGAACTGATCTTTGACTCCAAGCTGACCACCTATGGCCATCTGAATCGGCTCAATCAGATGGGGATTGCCTTTATCACGCTCCGGAGACGTTCGGCCCAGATGCTTCAGAAGATCTATCAGGAGCCGGTTTCCGCTTGGCGGCGAATTGAGCTTCAGGGCGTTTCGCGGATCTACAAGACCCCCCGGATTCTGGACCGCCGGGTCCAGCTGTCCGCCTATCAGGGAGAGCTTCGCGAGGTCGTCATCGATGATCTGGGGCATGAAGAACCAACCTTTTTGATCACCAACCAACTTCAGCAGACGCCAGTCAAACTCATCGAGCGCTATGCCCAGCGGATGATCATCGAGAACCGCATCGCGGATGGGATTGACTTCTTTCATATGGACGCTTTGTCTTCCGTCGTGGCCATGAAGGTCAATTGTGATCTACAACTCACGCTGATGGCCAGCAGCCTCTATCGACTTTTAGGGACGGAAATCGGACAAGGATATCAAACGGCAACTTCCCGTCACCTGTTTCGTGACTTTATCGAGGCAACGGCTCAAGTTCACATTCTGGAGAAAGAAATTGTGGTCCAATTCCAGAAACGGGCACACAACCCACTCCTTTTGGCCGCGGGTTTTCATAAAAAGAAAATTCCCATCCCCTGGCTGGGAGGAAAACGACTGCAACTTCTCTTTGGCTAATGCGCATGGTGTTAACTCAATAAACTAACATGGGAATCCAGGCTAGTCCAAACTGGACAACTCCCGTGCTAATAAAATGGTCCTTCTCTCCTGATTTGGTCTCTTTCGCCTCCATTCGCTCCAATGTGGTATTACCGAAGACACGGCCGTCCCAAAAAGCATCGACAAAAGGTTGCGCTTTCATTTTGAGGATTTCCTTTAACTCCCTGCCACGGCTTTCAAGAATGCCGTAACCCCGGCCATCCCCGCTTGACTCTAACCCCAGTACCCGTTTTGCCTCTTGCCAGACTGGACCTTCATGATCGGCCACAAGTTCCCTAAGCTTTCGCTTAAAGGAGACTGGCGAGATCAGTCCGCGTCCGTCGGCATCAATGGTTCGAGGATCGCTCTCTACATCCGGATCGCCATTAGGGTTGCTGTGCCGTACCTCGATGATAAGCAGACCGGTGCCTCGATTGAATGGTGCACTATTGTTTTTGTGATCGGATTCCATAAATCAGTCCTCCTGTTTTTCGTTTTGATTTGGATCTTGAACATAAACATCTTCTTTCTGCACCTTGGGAAGACCTGCTATGTAACCTAACAGCAGTTCCGCGAGAAAAGTGTCATCCACACGGCAGCCATCCAAAGCCGGTGCAAGATCTGCTGCCAGCGGTCCCATTTCCCGTGTATGACGCAAAGCCTTTTTTATATCCCAGCCCCGTTGTTGGTCACCCCTTTGTTTGCTCGCGATTAGCGCTTCGGCCCGATTCGGATCACGGGACGCCTTCTTCGCCCAACCGTCGTATGGCTTCCAGCGCCGGCAAAACATGGCAAGCGCTTTGTTCGGTGCGGTTTGGGCCATAGCGAAAATCTGATTGCCCAGGAGTGACGGTGGCACTGCCCCACCTCGGACGTCAGCGCAGTAGCCTGCATGAACTACATCCGCTGCTGCCAGCAGCTGTCCGAGCTTGAATGCCGTTTCGTTCATATACACCTCCTTATTTCGATCAAGTTTATGTAATAGTACCCCCAGAATTGTTATTGTCCGCAATGTCTCATGACGATCATAATCCTTTGCGAAATCAAAGCCGCGCCGTAATGCATGGGCCGACCCGCTGACAAGTGTGGCACGCCGTCTCAGCATCATCCGAAGCGCTCGTTCTACTCGGTGCTTTGCCGAGAGATCACCAATGCCGGCTTGATCAAGAAAGAAACTCAGGGTTTCGGCCGCTGTCAGACCCACGACTTCCTGTGACGCGGTTCCGCTGCGGATAAACACCTTCTTGCTGAAGGCACTC
>Ga0315289_10002354_pt1 | contig 29002 bp, 24 predicted proteins | sample YL17G11_40_MG_FD_203452 | JGI IMG/M metagenome (GOLD analysis project Ga0315289, IMG submission 203452) | Sediment microbial communities from Yellowstone Lake, YNP, Wyoming, USA - YL17G11_40 | ecosystem: Environmental > Aquatic > Freshwater > Lake > Sediment | place: USA: Wyoming | collected... | reverse complement strand
GCCGCCGCCGAGGTGAAGGCCGTCTCGGCCGCCTCGCGCGCCGCGGCGCGTCCCGACCACGAGCCGGCGGCCGGCCTGTCGCGGCTCGACCTGGATTCCGACCTCGCTGGCGGGCTCGCCGCAGACGCCGACGCCGCGCCGATGGGCGCCGAGCCGGGCCCGGCCGAGCTGGCCGGCGAGGACGTGGAGCTGGGCGACGACCCGGCCGACCTGGCCACGGAGATCGTCCCGGGTCTCGTCGCGGACGCCACCGACGCGGTGGCGCCGGCGGACGTCCCGGCCAAGCTCGACGTGAAGGCGCTCGAGGAGCCGACCGCCGAGGAGCTCGAGGCGCTCTCGGCCGACATGATCGGGATCGACGACCCGGTCCGGATGTACCTCAAGGAGATCGGGAAGGTTGCCCTCCTGACCGCCGAGGAGGAGGTCGTCCTGGCCAAGGCGATCGAGCTCGGCGAGTGGATGGTCGAGTCCCCGGCGAAGGCGGTGGTCAGCCTCCACGAGTGGACCCTCCACGAGACGGAGCGCAAGACCCGGACCCTCAAGCCGCAGCACCGGCTCCCTCTGGGCGAGGAGGCGCACCGGATGGTCCGCGCGGCGATCTCCGACGAGGGCGCCACCGAGCTCCTGGTCGCGCACCCCGACTTCCACCTCCTCAAGGCCGGCAAGGTGGCCCTGTCGGAGGGGACGAAGGCGCTGCTCAAGGAGGCGAAGAAGCTGATCGCGGCGCACAACGAGGCGCTCTCGGCGGATGCGTTCGTCACGCTGCTCGACTGGGCCTACTTCGCCGTCCACAACGGCGACCTCGACTCGCGCGACAACCCGGGCCTGCGCGCCATCTATGACTGGACCCGCGACGTCGTTGCCTTCCCGGCGCTGGAGCGCTGGATCGAGACGGGCCACGACGCAGACCTCCTGAAGCACATGGGCTTCGACCCCGAGGTTCCGCTCAGCACCAAGCTGCGCGACCGCAAGGGCGAGATCGTCAAGATCGGGCGCGACGCCCGCGAGCAGCTGACGTCGGCCAACCTGCGGCTGGTCGTCTCGATCGCCAAGAAGTACATCGGCCGCGGGATGTCGTTCCTCGACCTGATCCAGGAGGGGAACATCGGCCTGATCCGGGCGGTTGAGAAGTTCGACTACGAGAAGGGCTTCAAGTTCTCCACGTATGCCACGTGGTGGATCCGGCAGGCGATCACCCGCGCCATCGCCGACCAGGCCCGCACGATCCGCATCCCGGTCCACATGGTGGAGACGATCAACCGCCTGATCCGGGTCTCGCGGCAACTTCTCCAGGAGCTGGGGCGCGAGCCGACCGTCGAGGAGATCGCCGAGGCGATGTCCAAGGGCCAGGAGGTGGTGGTCACCCCCGAGAAGGTCCGCGAGATCATGAAGGTGTCGCAGGAGCCGGTCTCCCTCGAGACGCCGATCGGCGAGGAGGAGGACTCCCACCTCGGCGACTTCATCGAGGACCGGGGCGCCCTCGCGCCGGCCGAGGCCGCGTCGCACCAGCTCCTCAAGGAGCAGGTGGAGGCGGTCCTGGACTCCCTGACCGGGCGCGAGCGGCGCGTGCTGCAGCTCCGCTTCGGCCTGGAGGACGGGCGGGCTCGCACGCTGGAGGAGGTCGGCCGCGAGTTCAACGTCACCCGCGAGCGGATCCGCCAGATCGAGGCCAAGGCGCTGCGCAAGCTCCGCCACCCGTCCCGCAGCCGCAAGCTCAAGGACTACCTCGAGTAGAGGGCGGGGGCGCCCGCGGCGGGGGCGCCCTGACGCGGCGGCGGGGGCGCCCGCGCCGACCCGAGGTGCCCCCCAGGCACCTAACGGACGTGCCGGCGGCCGGATACCCACCGAGCAGGCGGGCGTGCGGATCCGCGCGGACCCCGCGTGTCGATCGGGTGCCTCTGGAGGCGCATCTGGCGCATGGGTGCGCCGCAGTTGCAGATGATGCGCCCGAGAGGGGCACCATCGGCACCGGGAGCGCACCATCGCCACCGGGAGCGCCCGCGCGTGTCCGTTACGCCCCTGGGGGGCACCCGGCCCCAGCCTGCCTGCCCTGAGCGCCGGCCGCGATGAGGGGCGACCCACGCGCTGCGATGCATAGCGGGATGAGTCCCGGTGAAGAGGCGGCTGGCACGATGGGACCATGCCACCACGCGAGCGTCTGGTCGACCGGGGCACGCGCCGCGCACGGCTCATCCGTCACGAGATGGGGCGTGAGCTTCGGGAGGCCCGCGTCGCGGCCGGCCTGACCCAGAAGCAGCTCGCGCAGGCCGTCGGGGTCTCGCGCTCCGAGGTCGGCCGGGTCGAAGCCGCCCTACGGACTCCCGTGTCGGTCGACGGGCTGTCTCAGCTCCTCGCCGTCGTGGGGATGGAGCTGTCCGTGCGCGCGTACCCGGCCGGGCCTCCCCTTCGCGACGCCGCCCACGTCGCGCTGCTGGGCCGCTTCCGCGCACGATGCTCACCCGACTGGCGCTGGACCAGCGAGGTGCCCGTCGATCTCCCCGGAGATCCGCGGGCGTGGGATGGGCACCTCGTCGGGGCCGACACGCGGATCGGCGTCGAGGCCGAGACGCGTCTCCGCGACATCCAGGCGCTCCAGCGCCGGATCGAGGGCAAGCGACGGGACAGCCGTGTCGATCGCGTGCTCCTGGTCGTGGCCGACACCCGCACGAACCGGGCCGCGCTCCGGGCCGCCGCGGACCTGCTCGCCGCGAGCTACCGGATGCCGGTCACCGACGTGCTGGCGGCGCTCGAGGCAGGGCGCGACCCCGGCGGGGACGCGATCATCATGACCTGATGCTCGCAGGGGTTCGGGCCTGCCGCGAGCAACCGAGACGGACACGGATCCGGCCGGGCGGCACAGCGGGCGCAAACGGGCGCACGCCGCGCCGCCCCGCGCCCCGCACGGCTACGCCCCGCGGCGGCGGAAGAACGCCTTCTCCAGCTCCACGGCGACGAAGGCGGCGGTTGAGGCGATCAGGACGACGACGAGCTCATGTGGGCCCAGGGCCTCGGTCACGAAAATCGGCTGCAGAGCCGGCAGGTAGATGAGGGCCAGCTGGACGAGCAGGGTCCCGCCGACGGCGAGGGCGAGCGGGAGATTCGACCGCAACCCGAGGGCAAACGTGCTCGTTCGCTCCGACCGCACCGCGAGGGCGTGGCCTAGCTGCAGGAGCGAGAGCGTCGTGAAGACCATCGTCTGCCAGTGCCAGCCGGCGTTGATCGCGAGCGCCTGGATCCCGAGGACGATCGCTGACATGAGCAGACCGACCCAGAGGGCGTGCTGCCACAGGCCACGGCCGAGGATCGACTCCCTCGTGGAGCGCGGGGGCCTGCGCATCGCGTGGCGCTCCACTGGCTCCACGCCGAGGGCCAGCGCCGGCAGGCCGTCGGTGACCAGGTTGATCCACAGGATCTGGACCGCCAGGAGCGGGATCGGGAGGCCGAGGAAGGGCGCCAGGAACATGACCCAGACCTCCGCCGAGTTGGTCGTCAGGAGGTAGCGGACGAAGCGCCGGATGTTGTCGTAGATCCGGCGCCCCTCCTCGACCGCGTGGACGATCGTGGCGAAGTCGTCGTCGGCCAGGACCATGTCGGCGGCTTCCTTGCTCACCTCCGTCCCGGTGATGCCCATGGCGACGCCGATGTCGGCGAGGCGCAGGGCGGGCGCGTCGTTCACCCCGTCGCCGGTCATCGCCACGACCGCGCCGCGCCGCTGCCAGGCCTCGACGATGCGCAGCTTCTGCTCGGGGTTCATGCGGGCGTAGACGGCGACGCGCTCCACGCGGGCCTCGAAGGCGGCGCCGTCGAGCTCGTCGAGCTCGGCACCGGTGAGGGCCTCGCCGCCCGGGAGGAGGATCCCGATCCGCCGGGCGATCGCGGTCCCGGTCAACGGGTGGTCGCCGGTGATCATGATCGGGGTCACGCCGGCGGCGCGGCAGGCGGCGATCGACGCGGCGGACGACGGGCGCGGCGGGTCGGCCATGGCGACGAGGCCGGCCAGGCGGAGGTGGGCCTCGGCGTGCTCGAGCTCCTCGGGGATCGCCCCGATGGTGCGCTCGGCCAGGGCGAGGACGCGGTACCCGTCGGCGGCGTAGCGGTGGGCGGCGGCCCTCGCGGCCGGGAGGAGGGGCACGTCCGCGGGGTCGAGGAGCGGCTCGAGGGCTTCGAGGGCGCCCTTGCAGGCGACCCAGATGCGGTCCCCGTCGGCGTGGAGGGTGGTCATCCGGCGGCGGGCGGCGTCGAAGGTCAGCTCCTCCACGCGGGGAAGGCGGGCGAACACGTCGGAGGAGAAGACCCCGCGCTTCCCGGCGAAGGCGAGGAGGGCGCCCTCGGTCGGGTCGCCGGTGATCGACCAGTCCCCGCCGACCCGCCCGGGAGCCCGCAGGGTGGCGTCGTTGCAGGCCGCGGCAATCCGGGCCAGGCGATCGAGGGCGGCGTCGGTCGCCGCGGGGCCGCCGGCAGCAAGGCCCGGAACGGCAGCCGGATCGCCGGCGTCGACCGTGATCGCGCCGTCGGGGGCGTAGCCGCCGCCACCCACCACGAACACCCCGGCCGGCGTCCAGGCTCGCTCGACAAGCATCCGGTTCTCGGTGAGCGTGCCCGTCTTGTCCGAGCAGATCACGGTCACCGACCCGAGCGTCTCGACTGCCGGGAGCTTGCGCACCAGGGCGTTGCGCCGGGCCATCCGCCGCGCGCCGAGGGCGAGGGCCACCGTCACGACCGCCGGCAGCCCTTCGGGGATCGCCGCGACGGCCAGGCTCACCGCGACGAGGAACATCACCTCCGGCGACTCGCCGCGGGCGACGCCCGCCGCGAAGACGAGGGCGCAGACGACGAAGGCGAGGCCGGCCAGCCCCTTGCCCAGCGCGGAAAGACGCTTCTGCAGGGGCGTCTGGCCGCCGGCGTGCTCCTGGAGCAGCTCGGCGACCCGGCCGAGGGCGGTCGACATCCCCGTCGTGACGACGATGCCGAGTCCGCGCCCGTACACCACGGCCGTCCCGTTGAAGGCGACGTTGCGCTGGTCGGCGAGGACCCCCTCGGGAACGTCGGGGAGCGGCTCGGTCGACTTCTCGGCCGGCTCGGACTCGCCGGTCAGCGCCGCCTCGTTGATGCGCAGCGCCCGCGCCTCGAGAAGGCGCAGGTCGGCCGTCACGATGTCGCCGGCGTCGAGCCGAACGAGGTCGCCGGGGACCAGCTCCGGCGCCGGGACGAGGAGTGTCTCGCCGTCGCGGACGACCCGCGCCGTGGGGCTGGCCATTCGCTTGAGGGCGTCGAGGGCCTGCTCCGCGCGATACTCCTGGACGAACCCGACGATCCCGTTGAGGACGACGATCGCGAGGATGATGACCGTGTCCTTGAGGTCGCCGAGCAGGGCCGTGATCACCGCGGCAACGATCAGGACGATGATCATCGCGTTCGTGAACTGCTCGAGGAGGAGCCGCCACGGCGGCTTCTTCCCGCGCTCGACCAGCTCGTTGCGGCCGAAGCGGAGGAGGCGGGCGGCCGCCTCGGGTGCCGAGAGCCCGCGCTCGGGATCGGTGACGAGCGCCGCGGCGACGTCGGCGGCATCGACCGCCCACGGCCGCGCAGCGATCTCGGTGGTGTGCCTCATGTCCGTACAGGATGACGGAGGCGCCGCCCCGCCGTCAGGGTGCCCGGGTCCCGATCGGGTGGGGCCGTTCGTCCCGACCGGGCTCCCCGACCGGGCTCCCCGACCGGGCTCCCCGATCGGGCTCCCCGACCGGGCTCCCGACCTGGCGCTGCGACCCCGGGCGCCCCGCCCCGGCGCGGTCCTCCGGCGGTGCCGCGGCACCTTTCGCCGGCCGCCGCCGGGTGGCACCATGCGCGGCATGGAAGAGACGCCCCGCTACCCCATTCGCACGGCCACCCCGGAAACCGTCCGGTCGTTCCTTGTGCCCCTCGACATCGCCTTCGGCAAGGGCCACACCGACGCCGAGTTCGAGGACTGGCGCCACACCCTTGAGCCCGACCGCCTCGTCGCCGCCTTCGACGGCGAGATCCCCGTTGCCGCCACGGGCGCCTACACGTTCCGCCTCACCGTCCCGGGCGGCGAGGTGGCGGCCGCGGGCGTCACCGCCGTCGGCGTGGAGCCGGGCCATCGGCGGCAGGGCGTGCTGCGCTCCCTCATGCGCCAGCAGCTCGACGACGTGCGCGAGCGTGGCGAGCCGGTCGCCGTCCTGTGGGCCTCCGAGAGCGCGATCTACCAGCGCTTCGGGTACGGCCTGGGGACGCTGAACGGGAGCTTCGAGATCGAACGCGGGCGGACGGCCTGGCTCCGGCCGTGGAAGCCGGAAGGGAGGATGCGCCTGGTCGACCAGGCCGAGGCGCTCACGACCTTCCCGCCGATCTACGAGCGGATGCGCGCCGTGACGCCGGGCGCCCTCACGCGGACCGAGGACTGGTGGCGTTGGGGGATCCTCCACGACGCCGAGTACAGCCGGCGGGGCGCGAGCCCGAAGTTCCGCTATCTCTACGAGGTCGACGGAGCCGCCGAGGGCTACGCGATCTACCGCGTGAAGACCGACTGGGACGATCGGGGCCCGAAGGGCCAGCTCCTCGTGGTCGAGGCGATGGCACTGACGCCCCGTGCCGAGCGCGCCGTCTGGAGCTTCCTCTTCGGCGTCGACCTCATGCGCACGACAAAGGCCGGCCTGGTGTCGTTGCCGCACCCCTTGCTCCTGGAGCTCGCCGACCCGCGCGCGCTCGGGATGACGACGGGGGACGGGCTCTGGGTGCGGCTGGTCGACCTGCCGGCGGCGCTCACGGCGCGTCGCCACGGGGCGGCCGGGACGCTGGTGCTCGAAGTCGCCGACGTCTTCTGCCCCTGGAACGCGGGGCGCTGGCGCCTGGCCGCGACCGGGGAACCGGGGCACGCCGCGGCGGTCGTGGAGCGGACCGACGCTCCGGCGGACCTGGCTCTCGACGTGGCCGACCTGGCCGCCGCGTTCCTGGGCGCGTTCCGCATGTCGGATCTTGCCCGGGCGGGGCGGGTGGAGGAGCGCACCCCGGGCGCCCTCCGGCGAGCCGATGCGCTCTTCGCGTCCGACCGAACGCCGTGGTGCGCCACGGTGTTCTGATCGGCGGCCGGCCGACGCCCGCGCGGGGAGGGGCCTCTACCCGCCCGCGACGAACAGGAAGCGGAGGATGTCGGGCCGGTCGTCGGTGATCGGGGCGATCCCGTCGACCCGCATGGGCACCCAGCCCGCAGCGGCGAGCGGCGCCACGAGCGCGGGCTCTCGCGCGATGACGACCCAGACGGATCCGATGGCCCCCATCTCCTCGCCGGCAGGCGTCGGCGCGTAGACCCGCCGCAGGGCGGTCAGGCTGAGGTCGCGGGCCGCGGCCGCGACCGCCGGCCCCAGGTCGTAGTAGCGGTTGGAGACGTGGACGGCCAGCAGGCCGCCCGGCGCGACCGTCCGCATCGCGTTGCCCAGCGCCTCCACGGTCAGGAGGTGGACCGGGATGGCGTCCGAGCTGAACGCGTCCAGCACGAGGAGGTCGAGGGCTCCGGCGGCGACCCGCTCGAGCTCAAGGCGCCCGTCGCCGACGACGACCTCGGGCCGGACGGCGCTGTCACTGAGGAAGGTGAAATAGGCCGGGTCCTGCGCTACCCGGACGACGACGGGGTCGATCTCGAAGAACGTCCAGCGGTCGCCAACCTCGGCGTAGGCCGCCAGGCTGCCGGCGCCGAGACCGACGACACCCACGGTACGGCCACCCGCGGGAGCCGGCAGCTCGCGGACGCGGCGGAAGACGTCCCCGCTCGGGCCGTCCTCGACGTAGTAGGTCGCCGGGTGGAGCCGCCGCGCCGCGTCGAGGTACTGCACGCCGTGGAGCGTCGTCCCGTTGAGGATCTCCAGCCGCTCGCCGTCGGGCGACGGGAGCACGACCGTGACGCCGAAGAAGCTCCGGTCGCGGAAGAGCGGGGTCGGCGGCAGCACGAGGACCGCGAGCACCAGGACGACGGCCGTCGCCAGGGCGAGGAACCGCGGCACGCCCCCCACCAGCAGGACGAGCGCGCCGACCAGCAGCCAGCGCAGCCCTGCCTCCAGGGCCACGCCCCCCCGGGGTGCCAACGCGAGGGCCAGGAGGCCGCCGACCACCAGGTACGGGCCGAGCCGTCCCGCGATCCCGGCGAAGAAGGACCCGAAGTCGAGGCCCCGCCTCGCAGTCGCGGCGCGGGCGGTTCGGGCCGACCCGGGGGCCGTCAGGGCGAGCGCGGCGACCGCCGAGCCGACGAGCAGCGGGTACTCCCAGATGTCGGGGAAGATCGCCGGCGCCACGAGGGCGACGAAACCGCCGGCGAGGACGCCCGCCGCCGCGATCACGAGGTAGAACTCGGTCAGGTGGCGCATGCCAGGCCGATCGGCTGCAAGGCGGCCGTGGAGCGCCGTCGCGACGACCCCGAAGCCCACCAGCTCGACCGCGACGAGCGGCACGAGCGGCCAGATGCCCCCGGACCCGAGCGGCACCCAGAGCAGCGTCGCGGCGGCCGGGGCCGCGACCGTCGCCCACCGCACCAGCGTGCCCCCGCGACCCGAGAAGGCCACGACGAACGACGCGAGGTAGAGGGCCAGGGGCCCGACCCATAGGAGCGGTGCGCTCACCAGGTCGGTGGCGATGAAGGTCGTGACGGCCGTCAGGAGGCCCGACGGGATCGCGGCGAGGACGAACCAGCGCAGCCGACGCCGCCCGGTGACGGCGCGCTCGGCGCGTGCGTCCGGCGCCTCCCCGGACGCCGGCGCGATGGCCGGGGCGGGCCCGGCCGCGACGGGCGCGTCGGTCCCCACGCGGATCGTCCGACGCACCCGCCATGCGCCGACGGCGACGAGCAGCACGAAGACCCCGATCGCGGCCGCCCAGGCCGTCCGTTGGGCGGCGAGGCCCAGCGCGGGCTCGATCAGGAACGGGTAGGCGAGGAGGGCGGCGAGCGAGGCGCCGTTGCTGAGCGCGTAGAGCAAGTACGGGTCGACGGCCCCGGGCGTCTCGGCGTCGCGGACGCCGGCGTACCAGGCCGAGAGGAGCGGCGTCGTGGCCGTCAGGAGGAAGGCCGGCGGGCCCACCGCGACCGCGAGGATCGCGAGGAGGTTCAGGCCCGGCGGGACGGACCCGTTGCGCAGGGTCGCCCAGTCGCCCGGCGCGCCCAGGAGGAGCGCGAAGGCGACGACCGCGACGGCCACGTGAACCAGCGCGCTCCGCCGCAGCCCCAGCCGCGTGACGGAGATGTGCCCGTACAGGTAGCCCAGGAGCAGGACGCCCTGGAAGAAGGCGAGGACGGTCGCCCAGGCCGAGGGCACGCCGCCGAAGACCGGGAGCACGAGGCGGCCGACCAGGGGCTCGACGGCGAAGAGGAGGAACGACGAGAGGCCGATCCCCGTCCCGTAGATCGCGAGGGTGGCGAGGCGCGGGAGCCCGACAGTGCGCGTCGGGGCGGCGCGCGCCTGGGCGACGGTCACGGCGGATCTCCGGGCGCGTCTCCGGTCGCCACCGGCATCCCGGACCGGCTCCAGTCCGAGTACGAGCCGGGGTAGAGGAGGGGATCGGGCAGCCCGGCCGCCCGCATGGCGAGGGCGAGCTGGCAGGCGTTGACGCCGCTCCCGCAGGCGACGACGACGGGCAGCTCTCCGGCCGCGCCGAGGGCGGCGAAGCGCGCGGCGAGCGCGCCGGGCGCGAGGAAGCGTCCGTCCGGCGCGAGGAAGGACGCGGTCGGCGCGCTCACGGCTGTCGGGATGTGCCCGGCGACCGGGTCGATCGGCTCGATCTCGCCCCGGTAGCGCTCCGGCGCCCGGGCGTCGAGGAGGGTCAGCGCCCCGAGGCGCGGCGTGAGCGCCGCGCGGTCGATCGTGCGCGGCCATGCGCGCGGCCATGCGCGCGGCCATGCCCCGGCTGCGGCCACCCGTTCCTCCGGGGGCACGGCCGGGCGGACGGGCACCTTCGCCGTGAGCGGCAGCCCGGCGGCGCGCCAGGCCGCGATCCCGCCGTCGAGCACCGCCGAGCGCTCGTGGCCCAGGACGTCGAGCATCCACCACAGCCGAGCCGCCACCGTCCCGCCGGCGTCGTCGTAGGCCACGACCAGGTGCCTTCGCTCGATCCCGAGCGCCCCCATCGCCGCGACGAACGTCGCCGGGTCGGGGAGTGGATGGCGCCCCGGCCCGATCCGTGCCGTCAGCACGGTGTCGAGGTCAATGAAGAGCGCGCCGGGAAGATGCGCCTCGCCGTAGGCCGCCCGTCCGGCCGCCGGCGCCGCCAGCGACCAGCGGACGTCGGCGATCCGCAGGTCGGGGTCGTCGAGATGTGCCGAGAGCTCGGTCGCGGAGATCAGGCTCATGGCCGCGAGTATCGCATCGGTGGGCGCCGGCGAGGCAGCCCGCGGCCCGGAGCCCCGGCGAGGCAGCCCGCGGCCCGGAGCCCCGGCGAGGCAGCCCGCGGCCCGCCCGGGCCGAGGGTCGTGCTATCCTTCCGCCCGGCGCGGCCCCGGCCGCCCGATGCGCGCCCCGCCCACCCGCGGCGGCGCCTCCGCTCCGGCGTAGCTCAGTGGTAGAGCGGGCGACTGTTAATCGCTTGGTCGTAGGTTCGAATCCTACCGCCGGAGCCAACTGCTTGCGGAATCGCTCCCGGGTGACCTCGGGTCTGTCGGCGTCCCGACGGCATCGGCGGAGCCGGTCGATGCCTGCGGAGGTGTCCGTGGCCTCCGAGGACAGCGCGCCTTGCCGTGCGGCAGGCCGAGGCGCATGCTCCGGACGGCATGTTCGAGGCACGAACCCGGCTCCGAAGACGCGCCGCGCCCTTCGCCGCGGCCGGACTCGCGGCGCTGTCGATCGCGCTCGGGGCATGTGCGCCCGGCGGTGCGCCGGCCGCATCGCTGACTGTCGATCCAAACCCCTCGACCAGCCCGGAGGCCAGACCCATGGCCACGCCCACCCGATCTCCGAGCCCGACCGCCCTCACGCTCACCTCGCCGGCCTTTGCCGACGGCAGCCCGATCCCGCGGGAGTTCACCTGTCGCGGCCAGGACGTCTCACCGGCGCTCGCGTGGCGCGGCGTTCCGCCGGGGTCGGCCGTCCTGGTTCTGTTCGTCGACGACCCGGACGGGCGCGACTGGGTCCACTGGGCGGTCCTCGACCTCCCCGGCGTCGACACGGAGCTGCCCCGGGGCGTCTCGTCCTCCGCCGATCCGCCGCAGCAGGGCCGCAACGACTTCGGGAGGACCGGGTACGGGGGGCCGTGCCCGCCCTCGGGCAATCACCACTACCGGTTCACGCTCTACGCGCTGGCGGCGCCCCTCGGCCTGCCCGGCCATCCCGACGGCGCCGCGGTTCGCGCGGCGCTGGGAAGGGCGACCGTCCTCGGGACAGTGACCCTCGTCGGGACGTACCGGGCCTGAGCCGCCGTCGAGCGCCGGCGCCTCGCGCCCGCGCGACGCCCCTGCGCCGTGGCCTCTTCGGTGCCCAGCCGGCCGGGATCGACGTCACTGATCGACGCCGCAGGTGTTGCCGTCCTGGTCGGCGAAGACCGCCTACCAGCCCCAGGGCTGCCGTGGCGAGGGATCGACGTGCGCGCCGCCCCGGATCAGGAGGTCGAAGGCCACGGGCCACGGCTGCTCGGCCTCGACATCATCCACCTCGGCCCCAAGTGAGTGTCGTTGCTCAACGACTTCGTCAGTTCAACTGCCGCCGGCCGAACGGCGGCCGCTACGTCCGCAGCGGGATCCGCGCCTCGAAGCGGGCGCCGCCCTCGGCGCGGTTCGCGGCCTCGATCCGGCCACCGTGGCGCTCCACGATCCAGGCGGCGATGGCCAGGCCCAGGCCCGTGCCGCCCATCGGCGCGTCGTCGGCGCGCCAGAAGCGCTCGAAGACGCGCGAGAGGTCCTCCGGCCGGATGCCGGGACCCGTGTCCTCGACGGCCAGCACGGCCGCCTGGCCCTCGGCCCGGACGCGCACGGTCACGGAGCCGCCCGCCGGCGTGTGCGCCACGGCGTTGTCGATCAGGATCGTCACGAGCTGCCGGAGGCGCAGCGGATCGCCGTCCACGACGGCGGGCAGCGGGTCGACGACCACGGCCACGCCGCGCTCGGCGGCCATCGACGTCAGCGGGCCAGCGGCCTCTGGGGCGACATCGGCGAGGTCCACCGGGACCCGCTCCAGCTCCATCGTGCCGGCGTCGGTCCGGGCGAGCAGGAGGAGGTCGTCGACCAGCGCCGCGAGGTGCGTCGTCTCCGCGTCGATGTCGTCGAGCGCCGTCCCAACCGCGGCGACCGGCTGCTCGGGGTTGCGACGCAGGTCGGTCACGCTCGTGCGGATCACCGTCAGTGGCGTGCGCAGCTCGTGGCTGGCATTGGCGGCGAACTCGCGCTGGCGCTGCAGGGAAGCCTCGCGGCGGTCGATCGCGGCCCGGATCGGCACCAGCGCCCGGCCGGCGTAGACCCACCCGGCGGCGACCGCCAGGGCCAGCGCGGCCAGGCCGCCGAGGACGAGGACCGACAAGAGCGCGGCGAGAAGTCGCTGTTCCGAGGCCCGCTCGCCGATCACCTGGACGACCCAGTCGCCGTCCGTGCGCGGCACGGCCAGGGAGTAGACGCGGATCGGCGTGTCGTCGATCGTCGTGGCGCGGATGTCCTCGCCGTTGGCCCGGGCCGCCTCGACCGACGGCTCGATCGGGAGCCCCGCCACGTTGTCCAGCCGGCCGAGCACCGAGCCGTCGGGCTTGACGGCGAGCGTCAGGGTCCCCGACTGCTCGCCGCCGAAGGCGAACCCGAACGGCGGTCGAGCGGGCAGCGGCCCGGGACGGCCGACGATCCGGGCGACCTCCTCGGCGCGCCGCTCGAGGACCGCCGTGCCGCGGTTCGCCAGCTCGCTGGAGACGGCCCCGAAGACGAGCGCCCCCAGGGCCAGGAGGATGAGCAGGGTGAGGCCGCCGCTCCACGCGATGAGCCGAAGGCGCGTGCGCCGGAGGAGCGCCGCGTCAGCGGGCACGGACTCAGCGGGCACGGATCCGGTACCCCACGCCGCGGACAGTCTCGATCCAGGCTCCGCCGGCGGCGCCGAGCTTGGTGCGCAACAGGTGGATGTACGCCTCGACCGTGTTCGGAGTGAGCGCCGCCCCGTACGGCCACGCCTGGTCCAGGAGCTGGTCGCGCGAGAGGACCTGCCCCGGGCGTCGCAGGAGGCACTCCAGGATCGCGTACTCGCGCCGGCTCAGGTCGACCGGCGTCCCGGCCACGGTCACCCGGCGGTCCGTCTCGTCGAGGATGATCGGCCCGGCCCGCAGCGTGAGGCCGCGGCGCGGCGGCGGCCGCCGGCCCAGGGCCCGGAGCCGGGCGAGCAGCTCCTCGTAGGCGAAGGGCTTGACGAGGTAGTCGTCGGCCCCCGCGTCGAGCCCCTCGACGCGCGCCGAGACAGCGTCGCGGGCGGTCAGCATGAGGATCGGGACCGCCGAGCCCTTCGCGCGGAGGCGGCGGGCGACGTCGAAGCCGGAGCCGTCCGGGAGGCCGACGTCGAGGATGACGGCGTCGAGCTCGGCCTCGGACGCCAGCTCGAGGCCCTCGGCAGCCGTCGTCGCGCTGTCGACGACGTGGCGGTCCTGGGTCAGGAGGCGCGTCAGGAGCCGGACCAGGCGCGGGTCGTCCTCGACGAGCAGCAGGTGCACGCGGGCTACTCCCGGCCGCCGAGCTGTGGCCTCACGCCCCGACCCCGGCGAGGAGCGCAAGGGCGTCGCCGATCGGGATCGCGAAGCCGATCCCCTGGCCGTCGCCGGCCGAGGTGACAATCACGCCGACCACCGTGCCGGTCGCGTCGAGGAGCGGCCCGCCGCTGCTCCCAGCGTTGACGGCGGCGTCGGTCTGGACAAGGCCGTCGAGGGCGACGCGGCGGCCCGTCGACGGATCGCGCAGGTCGATCGACCGGTCGAGCCCGGAGACGATGCCCGCGGTGACCGTGTCGGTGAATTCGCCGAGCGGGCTCCCGACGGCGACGACGAGCTGGCCCACGGTGAGGGCCACGCCGGTCCCGACCCTGGCGGGCGTCAGCCCGGTCGCCTCGGCGCGGAGCAGGACGAGCCCGTGGGCCGCGTCGCTGGCAATCACGCGGGCGGTCGTCTCGTGCTGGTCGGCGAGAAGGATGTCGTACGTCGTGTCGGAGGGGGCCACGACAGCCGTCGTCAGGATCAGCCCGTCGGCCGAGACGATGATCCCCGAGCCGCCCGCGCCCGCGTTCCGCCCGTCGCCCGTCGCGGCGATCGTGACGACCGAGGACTCGGCGGCGGCCGCCACCGCGGCGAACGCGTCGGAGGCATCGAGCCGTGTCACCGTCGCCCCGACCGGTGCGGCGGAAACGGCGCTGGTGGGACCGGTGTCCGCCGGTGCGGCCGTCGGGGCCGTGGCGAGGAGGAGTGCCGCGGTGCCACCGCTCGCGAGCGCCGCCGAGAGGACGGCGGAGGCCAGGACGAGGCGGATCGTGGCGCCGCGCCGCGCGGTCCGGGCCGACTCCAGGGCGGGGTTCGGTTCGAGCGTCATGGGTGACTCCGAGCGGGCGGCCAGGTGCGCCTCCGAGCGACGTTGTACCCCGAAATCCTGAAACGTGCCTGAACCGGGTCCGCGGTGGCCCGGACCGGTCGGGCTGGACCGCGAGACGCAATCGCGACGGTTTCAGGACACCTTCAGGTGGATCCGCGATACCGGTCGCAACGTCCGGGCGGCTCCTCCGCGCACCGGGCGCCGCACCGTCCCACCGGGAGGATCCAGGAGACACCACGTGCAGGAAACGACTCCCAACAAGGAGACCCCCGCGACGGCCGACCTCACGCCGAACGTCGAGGCCACGCCGGCCGCCGCCCCGACCGGCGCTTCGGATGCCGCCCCCGCCCCGCGCGGATCGCGGACCCGAACCATCGGCCTCGCCACGCTCGTGGGCGCCATCGGCATCGGCGCCATCGCGATCGCCATCGTCGCCGGCGGTCCCCGCAACGATGCGGCACCGGCCGCCGCGGCCGACGGGCCGGCCTCCCGGGGAGCCCCGATCGGCGCGCTGTCCGAGGGGGCCGCACCCGGTGGCACGTCCGACGTCCGTCTCGACCGCGGCGACCAGGGTGGGCGGGGCGGGATACGCGGCGCCATGGGCGGCGCCATCTCGATCACCGCGATCGACGGCAGCAAGCTCGCCCTCGAGACCGACAACGGCTGGACCCGGACGATCGACACGACCGGCGCCACCGTGACGAAGGACGGAGCGACGGCCGCTCTCTCCACCCTCAGGGTCGGCGACCGGATCGTCTTCCGCGAGACCCGCAACGACGACGGCACGTTCAAGATCACCGCGATCGAGGTCATCCAGCCGGCCGTCGCCGGCAGCGTCGCCTCGATCTCCGGCTCCACGGTGACCGTCACGCAGCGCGGCGGAGGCACGTCCAAGGTCGTCCTGACGGGCTCCACCACGTACCAGGTGGCGGGCCAGGCGGCGACGAAGGACGCCGTCGTGGCGGGCGCCCAGATCGTCGCCCGCGGCACGCTGGCGACCGACGGGACCCTCACGGCGACCTCCGTCCAGGTCGCTCCGGCGACGACCGCCGGGACGGTGAAGGAGAAGAGCGCCGGCTCGCTGACGCTCACGACGCGCGACGGATCCACCGTCGTGGTCAAGGTCACCTCCTCGACGACGTACCAGGTCGGCGGGGCTACCTCGCCGACGCTGGCCGACGTGAAGGTCGGCGACGTCGTGATGGCGGCGGGCACCCGCAACGCGGATGGCTCGCTGTCCGCCACCGTCGTCCGCTCCCACGCCGCCGGCACGTTCGGCGGCCCCGGCTTCGGCCCCGGCTTCGGCCCCGGCCCCGGCTTCGGCCCCGGCTTCGGCCCCGGCTTCGGCCCCGGGGACGGCTTGGGCCGCCGCGGCATGCGGGGCGACGGGCGCGGCTGGGGATTCCCCGGCGGCCCGGACGCTCCGGCTGCCCCGTCCACCGCTCCGACGGGCAGCGGCACGAACGGCTGACACCAGCTCTCGACGCCCGGGCGTGGCTGCGCCGCATCCGGGTGTCTTCGTGTCCGCGGCGCAGCGGCCGCCACATCGGGCCGATCAGGCGGGCCCGGGCACCACGTCCGTTCCGTACACCTCCGCCGCGAAGCGCCGCACCGCCGCGTTGAAGGCGGCTGGCTGATCCTCGTTCACGAGGTGGCCGCAGCCCGGGATTACCTCCAGGCGCCCGTGCGCTGCGGCGGCGAGGAATGCCTGCTCGCCGCGCCGGAAGAGGACGTCGTCCTCGCCGTTGATCAGGAGGGTCGGGCCGGGGTACGCGGCGAGCCGGGGGATGAAGGCTTCGCGGAGCGCGGCGACCATCGCCCGCGTCCCGCCCTTGAAGAGCCATCCGTTGGTGGCCGGGGGATCCGGGGCTCCGGCGTTGCCGGCCCCGCCGGAGCGGCCCTCGAGCGGACCGTCCCCGTTCACCCCGCCGCCGCGTCCCCGGAAGCGCTCGCTCGCGGCCACGAGCAGGTACGAGCCCACGGTCCGGGGCGCCCGCCTGGCGATGGCCCGCGGCTCGGCGGAGGCGTTGGCGAGGACGAGCCCGGCCACGCGGTCCGGGCGGGTGGCGGCCAGGTCCATCCCGATGTAGGCGCCCAGCGACTGGCCGACCACGATCGCCCGGTTCTTGCCGGTCGCCTCGATGACGGTGGCCACGAGGGCGGTCGCGTCGGCGAGGCGGAACGGGACGTCGGCGAGCGCACCGTGCCCCGGGAGGTCGACGGCGACGACGCGAAACTCATCTGACAGGTCCCGCACCTGGTGGTGCCACATCCCGCGGGTCCGCCGCGTGCCGTGCAGGAGGATCAGGACGGGCGCGTCCGCCGGGCCGGCCGCCTCGAAGGCGCGCCGGATCTCCGTTGCGCGGCCTGCAGCAATCGGCGCCGCGCGCCCCGGGGCGCTCGGGTCTGGCATGCCCTCCCTCGCCGTTCCCGGCCGTGCGGCCGGACCGTGCCCCAGTCTAGCGAACCGGCCCCGCGCCGCGCGCGTCGAGCGCGACATCGGGCACGCGCTCGGCGCCCTCCCCCGCGTCGAAGAAGGGGCGGGGCTTCCAGCCGACGAGCGCGGCCAGCACGACCGCGGGCACCTGGGCGATCGTCGTGTTGTGGCGGAAAACCTGGTCGTTGTAGAGCTCGCGCCGGTCGGCCAGCTGGCCCTCCAGCCGCTCGATCTCGGCCTGGAGGCGGAGGACGTTCTCCTGGGAGCGCACCTGGGGATATCGTTCGACCACCGCGAAGAGCGCGCGGAGCGCGGACGAGGTGGCCGCGGAGACCGGGCCCTGGTCGGCCACCGGCGCGTCCGGTGCGTACCGCGACCGCTGGCGCGTCACCTCGACGAGGACGTCCTGCTCAAAGGCCATCAGGTCGCGCACGGCATCGACGAGCGCCGGCAGCTGGTCGTGGCGCTGGCGCAGGGCGACCTCGACGTTGCCCCATGCCTTGTCGATCCGGTTCCAGAGGGCGACGACGGCGTTGTAGGTGACGACCGCGATGTAGCCCGCCACGATGACCACGAGCAGGACGGCGAAGAGAGCCGCCATGGCAACCGGGCTCAACGAAGCTTCTCGGGGAGCGCGAGCGCGAGGATCATCCCGGAGACGATCGCGAGGGCAGCCCCCACCATCCCCAGGAGCACCGTCGCGTCCTCCCGGGCCCCGACCTCGCCCGGCGTTCCGACGACGATCGCGAGGGGACGCTCGGGCGTGGCGGCGACCACCAGCTCGCGGTCCGGGATCTCGAAGCGCGCCTCGGCGGCGGCCGCCTCCTCCCGGTTCGCCAGGGCGGGGACCTCGGCCTCCGGGTCGAGCGCGGGCGCGCGCGTGGGGCGCCCGATCGCGAACCCGGGGATCGCCGCGTTGCCCCATGCCTCCTCGGGCGTCGCGGCCAGCATTCCCGCCGCGCGAGCCTCGGCAAGGTTCATCGCCACCTCCGGGTCGTCGAGCGCGAGCGTGGGCTCGAAGCGGTCTGCTGTCGCCGGGTCGTCCAGGTCGCCGAAGGGCAGGGCCGACCCGACGATCGTGACGGTGTCGCCCGGTTCCAGGCGGCGCTCCTCGTAGTCGCGGCGCGGCGAGTCTGCGAGCGCGAGGCCTCCGGCACCCTGGGTCGCCGAGAAGATGCTTGGCTCGCCCCCCGCCCCTTCCCCGGGCAGGTCGGTGGGGCGGCGCACCGTCAGGAGCGCCGCGATCTGGGTCTCGCGGTCCTCGACCGCGGGGCGGTGGGACGCCCCCGGGTTGACGTTCAGCCCGGGAGGGTCGCCTCCGCTCCGGTCGGAGGTTGCGTCGAAGCGCAGCGGGGCATCCCAGCGCGCGCCGCGCGGGAAGACCCGGATCGCGCCCGACGCGTCGCGGAGGCGGAACCCGACGGCCAGCTCCTCGTCGAAGAGGATGCGCACGTCGTCGGGATCTCGGATCCGGGAGCGGTAGTAGACGCAGGGGACGCTCTGGAGGGGCGAGACGAGGGTGAGCACGTCCGCCTCGACGACACCCACCAGGCGCACCTCGCCGGCCGCGAGCGTGGCGATCCGGCTGGTGCTGATCCCCGCCACGTGGCCCGCGCGTCGGTACGCACGCAGCCCGCGCCCGAGGAGCGCCAGCCCGGCCACGAGGCCGAGCACCGCGAGCGCGACGACGAATCCCCGGGCGTCCTCCACGGGCGGCAGTCTAACGGGCGCCAAAGAGCCGCAGCGACGGCCCGGGCGTGACGGGCGCCGGCGGCGTCAGCGGCGCGGACGCAGCGCGGCGAGGATGACGACGGCCCCCAGGGCGACGAGCCCGGCCGCGCCGACGACGCCCCAGTCGACCGCGATCCGGTCGCGGACCAGGAAGTAGACCCCGAGCGACACGAGGACGAGCCCGCCGATCGCGGCCGGGAGCGGGTCGCGGTCCCGGCGCTCGCGCCGCCCCGGACCTGCGCCGGGCGCACCCCGGTACCAGGTCGGCGGTGGGGTCGCCGGAGACGGCCCGCCCGCGATCGTCGCGTCGACCGGGCTCGTGGCCGCGTCCGGCGGGGTGGGGGAGGGCCCCGCACCCGCGAAGCCACCCGGCTCCTCCGGCACGACGGCGGCCATGATCACGTAGAGGACGAACAGCGGGAAGATCCCGGTGACGATCGCCACGACCACCCAGAGGATCCGCACGAGGCTGGGGTCGAGGGCGAAGCGGACCGCCAGGCCGCCGCAGACGCCGGCGATCACGCGGTCGTCCACGCTCCGGTGGATCCGGTCGTTCATCGGCAGCCGTCCTCCGGGTTCAGGGTGTAGCTGACGGCGCTGCCGATCGTGCGCAGCTCGATCCGCGTGGCCGCGCTCGCGTAGCCGGGCGTCTGCCAGGCATTGCCGCTCCGGACCAGGCCGGCGTCATCGTAGTTGTCGCTGGCGGTGATGTTGTCGTCGACAAGGAGGCGGAGCCCGACGCCGGTCGGGGCGCACAGGTCGACGGACGCGGCGTTGCCCTCGACCTCGCCCCGGAGGTCGGCTCCCGCCGGAAGCAGGATCGCAACGTCCGCGGCGTTGACCGCGACGTCGAGACGCTCCACGGTGGCGCCCGCCAGGTCGAGCCGGGTGTCGCCGACCGCGTTGCCGTTGAAAGTCAGCTGGGAGACCGTCATCCCGGCCAGGTTCACGGAGGCGTCGCCGGCGTTGAGCTCCAGGACGAGGATCTCGAACCGCGTGCCCGTGCCGAGCTCGGTGCGCCAGCTCGCGCCGTGGCTGCCGAAGGGGAAGACGACGCTGCTGTTCGGCGACCGGACCGTGAGTCGGTCGTTGGCGCGATCGACCGTCGGCCGGGCATTGTCGGGCCCGTGGACGTCGATGCTCCAGGCCGAGCCGGCCCCGGTCGCAACCTCGACCGACGCGCAGTTCGCGGCCAGGGTCACGCGCCCTGTGCCGCCGTCGAAGGAGCCGCTCTCCTGCAGGATCTGCGGCGCGTCCGCCACGGCACCGCCACAGGCAATGCCGCCGACGCTGAGGCCGCCGAATCCGACGGCGATGAGCGCGCCGAGCATCACCCCGAGGGTGGCGCTGACGACGATCCCACCGAGCGCCCGGAAGGGCGTCGCTCCCAGGATCAGGCCGACGCCGGCGCCGACGAGGATCAGCGGCCAGAGCTCCCAGGCGCGGGCGACGAGATCGCGCGGAATCCACCCCTGGGCCACGGCGAGCGGGATCGCGCCGAGGAGCACGAGGAAGATTCCCCAGTTGAGCAGGCGTCGATCGACGGACATCCGACCCTCCACGGTGCAACCGCCCGAGGATACGCCCGCTGCCGCCGTGGCCGATGGGCCGCGTGGTAGCCTCGTAGAGGACGGATGGCCCGAATCGCACGGGAGGGATCGACGGTGCGGCTGAGCGAATGGTGCGCGTCGGCGCCGCCTCGCGACGCGGTGCTTCGTCAGCGCATCCCTCGGGACGTCTTCCTGCGCGGCATGGACGAGGAGGCCCACCGGATCGGGGCGAAGGCCGGGTGAGCGAGGCAGACCGGAGCCTCGTCGCGGGGATCGATGCGGTCCTCTTCGACCTGGACGGCGTCCTCGTGGACACCGAGCCGTGGTGGCACGAGGTCCGGGTTGCGTGGGCCGCCGCGCGCGGGCGCTCGTGGAGCGAGGAGGACAGCCACCTCTGCATGGGCCGCAACTCGCGCGAGTGGTCGGACATCATGCGGGAGCGCCTCGGCGTCGCCGACGCGCCCCTGGCCATCGAACGGGCGATCGTGGCCGCGCTCGTCGGGCGCTACGTGTCCGAGCCGGTCCCGCTGGTGGCGGGCGCGCCCGCGGCGGTGGCGGCGATCGCGGCGAGGGTGCAGGTGGCGATTGCCTCCTCGGCCCACCCAGCCGTGATCCGGGCGGCGGTCGGGGCCGCGGGCCTGGCGCCCCTCTTCGCCACGATCGTCTCGTCCGACGACGTCGCCCGCGGCAAGCCGGCGCCCGACGTCTACCTGGAGGCCGCACGCCGCCTGGGCGTGGCCCCGGCTCGCTGCCTCGTCATCGAGGATTCCCGCAACGGCGTCCTGGCCGGGCGTGCCGCCGGGATGCGCGTGGTCCTGGTCCCGAACGCGAGCGTGCCACCGGGCCAGGGCGTCGCGGAGATCGCCGACGCCGTGCTGGAGCGGCTGGCCGATCTGCCGGTGGCGTCGTTCGGAGCGGCCGCGTGAGCGCCGCCCGGGACGCCGGCCGGCGTCGCGCGAAGCGACCCGACGCCGGGAGCGTGGGACGGTTCCGCTACTGGTTCTCGACGATCGCCATGCGGGTCGCGGTCGGCGCGTACCTGCGGCTCCGGGTCGAGGGGCGGGAGCACCTCCCCGACGGGCCGGCGCTGCTCTGCTTCAACCACCAAAGCTGGGTCGACCCGTTCGTGGTCATCGCGGCGCTGCCCGCGCGGCCCGACCTACTCTTCTTCGGCCCGAAGGAGGCCGACATGCGGGTCGGGAGGAAGAACCGCCTCATCGCCTGGTCGCAGCGCGGGATCCCGTTCCGGCCGGACAAGCGCGGGCTCGTGGAGGTCGCCCGCCGGGTCGATTCCTTCTTCGCTCAGGGCGGCCGCCTCGCCATCGCGCCCGAGGGGCGGATCCACGCGGGCGAGCGGGTGGTCCTGCCGTTCGACGACGGGGCGGCGTACTTCGCGGTGCGCGCCGGCGTGCCGGTCGTCCCGATCGCGATCCTGGGCGTCAGCTGGCTCCGCTTCGGCGGCACCGTGCGCGTCCGGATCGGCGTGCCGATCCCGGTGGTTCCCGGACGGGCGACCCGGGACGCCGTCGAGGCGATGACGGACGCCACCTATCGGGCCCTGCTCGACCTCGTCGCGGACGGCCGCGACCGCGAGCCGCCGGGCCCGTTCGGGCGCTGGTTTACAGAGGTCTTCCAGGACTGGCCCGAGGGGTCTCGGCCGCCGATCGAGGACCAGTCATAGAACATTGGTTCTATTATCGTCCTCGCGCGCGGCGCGGGGTCGGGTTCTGCGATACTCCGGGCGTCAGCAGCGCCCGGCGCTCAGGATCAGGGAGGCACGCCACCGGCATGGGAGCGACCGGACTCGCCACGACGCCCGCCGAGTACCGCGGCCGGCTGCTGGAGCAGCCCGACGAGCAGCTGGACGCCTGGGCGGCCGAGGCGATGCGCGACATCTCGATCCGGCGCGGCGTCCTGGCCGCCCTCCACGACCTGCGGGCCGCCTCCGGCCTCGACGATCGCGAGCTTGAGAAGGTCTTCGCCGCCGGCGGGGGGCCGCCCGCCGTGGTGGGTCGCGATACCGCGGGCCGGCTGATGGTTCCGGCCGTCACGCTCCATTGCCTCGTGAAGGGCTTCCGGGCGATCGTGCCGGGCGCGCGCGAGAAGCTGGTCGACTACCTCGTCGAGAACTTCGAGGAGCTCGTCTACGCCTGACGGCAGTCCGGGCGGCCCGAGGGATCGGCCCGCGACGCCCGGGGCGCGCCTCGGCGGCCTGTTCCGGCTCGTCCACCCCTTTCCCTCGCTCCTCGACGCGGCGGTCACCGCCGCCGTTGCCGCCATCGCGGGGGCCGGGGCCGCGCTCGTCGCGCTCCTGGCGGCGGCGATGCTCCTCCTGCAACTCGGGATCGGGGCGGCGAACGACTGGGCGGACGCCCCCGCGGACGAGACCGCGCAGCCCGGCAAGCCGGTTCCCTCGGGCCTGGTCCGGCGCCCGACCGCGGCCGGGATCTCCCTCGGGGCGACCGTGGCGGGCCTCGCCCTGGCCGCGCTGGCCGGGCCCGCGCCGCTCGCCCTGGCCGTCGCCGGGCTCAGCGCCGGACTGGCGTACGACCTGCGCCTGAAGGGCACCCGCTGGTCGTGGGTGCCGTATGCGGTCGGGATCCCGCTGCTTCCGGTCTTCGCCTGGGTCGGCGCCACCGGAACGCTGCCGGCGCCCTTCGCGGTGCTCATGCCGATCGCGATGCTCGCCGGGGCCGCGCTCGCGGTGGCCAACGCCCTGGCCGACGTGGAGCGCGACCGGGCTGCCGGGACCGAGACGGTCGCGACGAGCCTCGGGCTCGACCGGGCCCGCCGGGTCGGAGCCGTGCTGCAGGGCCTGGTCGTTGCTGCCGGGTTGGCGTCCGCCGTGGCGTTCGGCGGCGACGCAGCCTGGGTCGCCCTCGCCGCCGCCGGCTCCGTGATCGTGCTGGCCGGGCTCGCGATCGGCGGGAGCGGACGACCCGACGCGCGCCGCCGCGCCTGGGAGGTCCAGGCCGTGGGGGTGGGGGTCCTTGCCGGGGGCTGGATCGGCGCTCTCGCGGCCGCGGGCCGCCTGGCGGGATAGGGGAGCGCGCGTTCTCGAGCACGCGCCGTTTCCCGCAGGGTGCCCCGCCGCTCTTGACGGGTCCGTGGTCAGTCGCCGCGCCCGCGGACCACCGCGATCGCGTTCTCCAGGCTCAGCTTGGATATCGTCAGGTACTTTGCCAGGTTCTGGCGGTCGGTCGGGTTGGCGACCTGCGCGAACTCCGCGCTGCGGAGGACGGCGAGGAGCTCTCCGAGGGCCTCCTGGAACTGCGCCTTCGCGGTGAGGAGCGCGTCGTCGCCGGTCGGGACCGTGACCGGCGGCGGGAGGTTCTCCTCATCCCCGTCCGCGGCCGGCCATGCGGCGACCTGCTCGGCCTCCGCGTGCGGGTCGACCCCGCGGCGGGGACGACCCTCGATCCGCTCGCGCAGCTTCACCAGGGACAACTCGCCGCTGGCCACCTGGGCGGCGAGGCGCTTCCGCTTCTTCGGGTCCTGGACCTTCATCAGCTCGTAGGCATGCGAGAGGGTGTCTTTGCGCACGGACACCAGGGCCCGGATCTCCTCGGGCGCGTCCGCCAGGCGGAGCCGGTTCTCGAGGTAGCCCTTGTCCTTGCCGAGCTTCTGGGCGAGCTTGCGGATGCTGTACCCGTGCTCGGTCACCATCTTCTCGTAGATCGTCGCCTCTTCCAGCGGCGAGAGGTCCTCCCGCTGGAGGTTCTCGATGACGGCGATCTCCAGGGCGGCGTCGTCGTCGAGCTCCTCGACCAGGGCGGGGATGGTCACGAGACCCGCACGGCGCGCGGCGCGCCAGCGACGCTCGCCGGCGACGAGCTGGTACTGGTCGCGGCCGGTCGGGCGAACGAGGATCGGTTGGAGGACGCCATGTTCGCGGATCGAGGCCGCGAGCTCCTCGAGCGCCGACTCCTCGAAGAGGAGCCGCGGGTTCTCCGGGTTCGGCTCGATCCGGTCGATCGGGACGAGCCGAACGCGGAGGCTCCTGGACCCCTCCGGGGCGAGGAAGCTGACGATGGACGAGGAGAGCTCGCGCTCCTCCGAGAGGCGGCGCGCGGCGACCGCGCGGAAGTCAGGCCTGGCCAAGTTCGACGACCTCCTTCGCGAGCTGACGGAAGGTCTCGGCAGCCGGCGAGTTGCCGGCATACGAGGTGATCGGCCGGCCGGTGAGCGGCGCCTCGCCCAGCTTCACGGTCGTGCGCACGATGGAGTTGAAGACGTGATGGTCGCCCAGCTCGCGCAGCTGATCGAGCATCTCGCGGGCCAGGACCGTGCGCCCGTCGTAGAACGTCGGCAGGAGCCCCAGCACCCTCAGGTCGCCGTTGAGCTTGGAGCGGATCGTATTGATGACCTTGACGAGGGCGGTGAGGCCCTTCAGGGCGTAGTACTGCGTTTGGACCGGGATGATCACGCCGTCCGCCGCGACGAGGCTGTTGATGGTAAGGAGCCCGAGGGTCGGCGGGCAGTCGATGATGATCCAGTCATAGTCGTCGCGCACGGAGCTCTCGACGAGCGCCTCGCGGAGCGTGTACTCGCGACCGATCGCGGAAAAGAGCTCGACCTCGGTGGAGGCGAGCTCCAGCGTCGACGGCGCGACGTCGATCCGTTCCGTCGCCGACTGCAGGATGATCGACTGCAGGGGTGCGTGCGCATCGTCGAGCACCTGGGAGATCGACTGATCGACCTGGCCGAGGTTGATCCCGAGTCCAACCGTGAGGTTGGCCTGCGGGTCCATGTCCACCGCGAGGACGCGCTGCCCCCGCTCGGCGAGCGCGCCGGCGAGGTTGATCGCGGTCGTGGTCTTGCCCACGCCGCCCTTCTGGTTCGCGATCGCGATGACCGTTGCCACCCGGGGATCACCTCGCTGGTCGTCGGTGGGGAAGCTGGAGGATCCGCCGCCGCGCGGGTGCTGATCCTACCGCACGATGGCAACGCGTGAACGTCGCTTATCCACACGCAACGGCGTTTGTTCACGATTCTGTGGATAACGGCGGGTCGAATCGGGCGGCCGGTGGCGGCGCGCACCGTCGCGGCATGCATTGGCCGGCGACGCGTCCCAGGCCCCCTCGAGGACGCGGCCGCTCGACGGTCGAGGCCGTTGACGTCGTGGAGAACGCCGAGGGCGGTGCGCCACTGCACGCGAGCGGCCCCGCGGTCGAGGGGCCCCCTCGAGGGCGCGGCCGCTGACACGCGCAGGTCGCGGTGGGCGGTCTGACCACGCCGCCGCAACGATCGGCGGTCTTCGCGAGGCGCCGGCGCCTATGATGGGCCGCGCGCCATTCGCCCTGTCCGTGCGCAAAGACAGTGCCGGCCCGGTCACGCATCCCGGCGCGGTGCTCGCGAGGAGGTCCACGTGCCGACCAGCGAAGAGCGTCTCGAGCGCCTGGCGCGGATGCGCCGGGAGGCGCTGCTCGGTGGGGGAGCGGTCCGGATCGAGCGGCAGCACACCTGGGGCAAGCTGACGGCCCGTGAGCGCCTGGATCTCCTGCTCGACCCCGGGTCGTTCGCGGAGCTGGACGCGTTCGTCACCCACCGCTCCGTCGACTTCGGGCTGGAGACGCAGCACATCCTCGGCGACGGCGTCGTCACCGGCCACGGCACGATCGACGGCCGGCTCGTCTTCGTCTTCAGCCAGGACTTCACGGTCTTCGGCGGCTCGCTGTCGGAGGCGTACGCCGAGAAGATCGTGAAGATCATGGACCTGGCGATGAAGGTGGGAGCGCCGGTCGTTGGGTTGAACGACTCCGGCGGGGCGCGGATCCAGGAGGGCGTGGCCTCACTGGCCGGCTACGCCTGGATCTTCACGAAGAACGTCCTCGCGTCCGGCGTGATCCCCCAGATCTCGGTGATCATGGGCCCCTGCGCCGGCGGGGCGGTCTACTCGCCGGCCATCACCGACTTCACGATCATGGTCGAGGGGACGAGCTACATGTTCGTCACGGGTCCGAACGTCGTGAAGACGGTGACCCACGAGGAAGTGGACTCCGAGTATCTCGGCGGCGCGCTGACGCACACGACGAAGTCCGGCGTTGCCCACCTCGCCGCCCCCGACGAGGCCACTGCCCTCGACCAGGTCCGCCGTCTCCTGTCGTTCCTGCCCCAGAACAACCTCGGTGATCCGCCGTCCCTGCCGACGAAAGATCCCGCCGACCGGCGCGACCCGGCGCTCGACGGGATCGTGCCCGACGATTCCTCGATGCCGTACGACATGCACGACGTCATCACGCGCATTGTCGATGACGGCGACTTCTTCGAGATCCAGCCCGGGTGGGCCGCCAACATCCTCGTCGGTTTCGCCCACCTGGGAGGGCGGAGTGTCGGCATCGTGGCCCAGCAGCCGGCGGTCCTCGCCGGCGCACTCGACATCGGGTCGTCGGTGAAGGCAGCGCGTTTCGTGCGGACCTGCGACGCCTACAACGTCCCGCTCGTCACCCTCATCGACGTGCCCGGATTCCTGCCGGGCGTGAACCAGGAGCACGGCGGGATCATCAAGGAGGGCGCCAAGCTCCTCTACGCCTACTGCGAGGCCACGGTGCCCAAGGTCTCAGTCATCACCCGCAAGGCGTACGGCGGCGCCTACGACGTCATGAGCTCCAAGCACGTCCGAGGCGACATCAACTTCGCGTGGCCCACCGCGGAGATCGCGGTGATGGGCGCCGAGGGCGCCGTCAACATCATCTTCAAGGACCAGATCGCGATGGCGGACGACCCGGTTGCCGAGCGGAAGCGGCTCGTCGCGGAGTACGAGGCGGAGTTCAACCATCCGTACGTTGCGGCGTCTCGCGGCTGGATCGACGACGTGATCCTGCCGTCGGAGACGCGCCCGCGACTCATCGCGGCGCTGGTCATGCTCGCCGACAAGCGGGAGACGAACCCGCGCAAGAAGCATGGGAACATCCCGCTGTGAGCGGGGCAGGGGAGGGGGGATCCGTCCACGTCTTTGCGCAAAGACGGCCGGGCCTGGCGGGTACCCGCAGCGGAGGACTGCGGTGACCCCGCCGTTCCGTCGCGTCCTCGTCGCCAACCGGGGCGAGATCGCCCTTCGGATCATTCGCGCCTGCCACGAGCTGGGCATGGAAGCCGTGGCGGTCTACTCCGACGCGGACGCCTCGGCTGCGCACGTGCGCGCCGCGGACCACGCGGTGCGGCTCGGGCCGCCGCCGGCCGCGGAGAGCTACCTGCGCCTCGACGCCGTGGTGGCCGCAGCGGTGGCAGCCGGAGCGGAGGCCATCCACCCCGGCTACGGCTTCCTGTCGGAGCGGGAGGCGTTCGCGCAGGCCGTCGAGGAGGCTGGCCTCGCCTGGGTCGGCCCGCCTCCGGCCGTCATCGCCGCGCTGGGCGACAAGCTGGCGGCCCGGCGGATCGCCCGCGAGGCAGGCGTGCCGCACGTGCCGGGGACCCTCGAGCCCGCCGTCGTTGACAGGCCGGAGCAGGTGGAGGCGGTCGTGGCGGCCGCCCGGGAGCTCGGGTTTCCGCTCCTCGTGAAGGCCGCGGCTGGCGGCGGCGGGCGGGGGATGCGGCGCGTCCTCTCCGCCGACGACCTGGTCGGCGCCCTGCTGGCCGGTTCTCGGGAGGCGGCGAGCGCATTCGGCGATGGCTCGGTGTACCTGGAGCGCGAGATCCTGCCGGCGCGCCACGTCGAGGTGCAGCTGCTGGGCGACGCGGCGGGGAACGTCGTGGCGATCGGGGAGCGAGATTGCTCGACGCAGCGGCGTCACCAGAAGCTCATCGAGGAGGCGCCTGCCCCGGGCCTCAGCGAGACCGAGCGCCGCCGCCTGCACGCCATGGCCGTCCGGATGGGGCTGGCCGCCGGGCTGCGCAATGCGGCCACCTGCGAGTTCCTGTACGACCGCGACGGCGCGTTCTGGTTCCTCGAGGTGAACACGCGGCTCCAGGTGGAGCATCCCGTGACCGAGCTGGTCGCCGGCCTCGACATCGTGGCGGAGCAGTTCCAGCTGGCGGCTGGGAGGCCGCTGTCGGCCCGGGCCCTGGCCGCGGCCGAACGGGCGGCTCGCCCCACGAGCCACGCCATCGAGCTCCGGATCTCGGCCGAGGACCCGGCCCGGCTCTTCGCTCCGGTGCCCGGCCGGATCACGCGCTGGCAGATGCCGTCCGGCCCCGGGATCCGCGTGGACACGGCCGTCGAGGCCGGCGATCGGATCCCGTCGGAGTACGACCCGCTCATCGCGAAGCTGATCGCCCACGCGGAGGACCGGCCGGCTGCGATCGCTCGCCTCCGCCGGGCGGTCGGCGAGGCGGAGGTGGGCGGCATCCAGACCACGCTGCCATTCCACCGCGCGATGCTGGCCGAGCCGGGGTTCGTCGACGCGTCCGAGCTGTCAACCACCTGGGTCGACGCCCACTGGGACGGCCCGCGAGCGCGGGCGGCCGCCGTCCGCGTCGCCGCCCTGGCCGCCGGGCTCGCAACTCTCGCCGGCGATCCACCACCCGGCGCGGACACAGCCCCGTCCGGCGCCGGCAGCACGGGCGAGGCGAGCGGCGACGGATCGGCTCGGGCCTGGCGGACGGGCGGGCGCGCCCTCTCCGTGGACCGCTGGCCGGCATGAGCGGACCGCGGCCTCGCCCGCCCACGACGATCGCCGGTCCGACCGACGCCGCGGAGCCGGCGGCCACGACCCCGCCCGTGGACCCGCGGGCCGTGCGGATCGGCGTGGCCTCGGCGACCCGCCTGGAGGGAGACCCAGCCTTCAGCTTCGCGCCTCCTCCCCATCCCGTCCT
>Ga0315289_10002353_pt1 | contig 29021 bp, 34 predicted proteins | sample YL17G11_40_MG_FD_203452 | JGI IMG/M metagenome (GOLD analysis project Ga0315289, IMG submission 203452) | Sediment microbial communities from Yellowstone Lake, YNP, Wyoming, USA - YL17G11_40 | ecosystem: Environmental > Aquatic > Freshwater > Lake > Sediment | place: USA: Wyoming | collected... | reverse complement strand
GTAAACTTCATACCGCATCCCATCCACTCTTTCTTTGCGGATGAGGAAAAGCAGATGGAGATTAAATTGATGTTGTGTAATTAACTGGGTTAATCAAAAAATTGAATCTGACAAAGTCAAGGTACTTTATTTTTTATATCGCAAACCAATTTCAAACCATATTTTTCCAAAATGTCTCTCCGAGTAGACTTGGACAGTCTGCGCTTGTTTCTATAACATATATCGTCGTGGGACCAAATTTAGCTAATTGATTATTTGTTGATATCGCACGGAATTCTGCTTTATTTATTTCCCATCGTCTTGCTTTATCTTTTAGTCCGCTGATGCTGCCTACAGGTCTACCCAGATTATTATACGATAAACCCATGGCATACCAATCTTTTGTTGAAATCCCAGTTATATCTGATCCTGTATCGACTAAAAAATTAATGTGTTTCCATATCTTTGGTTGATTTGATTTGACGCTAAATAAAATAAAAGGGTAGCTGCCTTTATAATATCCATTAATGCGCACGATATTCCGTCCCGGATTTACACAACCAGGATATATTTATCATCTGGTATAAAATCGATTAGGAAGTCGCTCGGGTTGCCAAATTTTTCTTTTAGAGTCTTAATGAGCGTTTCGAGTGAACTAGCGGTTACGACTACGTTCTGATTTTGAATTGCAACGAACTTCTTCGGATATTTTTTCTTGAGATCTGGGAAATTTTTACTCAACCATTCTAAATTTTTATTTCCAGTTTTTAGTTCCTCGAGAACCATTGCTTCCTCATTCATACGTTCTTCACCCATTATTATATAGTTTAATACTTATAATCTTTCCCTTATTTAATTATATGTGTGGAGTGCACCTAAGCTACTATCAGTAAATCATTGTTTTCCCTCATGTCGACGCTCCACTATACACACCTACAAGAATAGCCCATATAAAAAATTTTTCTCAGGACTTTATAATCATTCCTTCAAGATTTTCTCTATTAAAAGAATAAGACAAATGTGAATAATTATGCTCTGTAAAATCTGTGGTACTGAAGAAACCAATAACCCTGATGGGATCAATAATTGATAAAGGAATTAAAAGAGTATAGGGAATTGGAGAGGAAGAAATGGTTGTAGGTGAGTAAGATGAGGGAGTAAAAAGATAATTTTATTTAAGTAATATTTTTCACTTTATTGTTTGGCGAGTACCATCTTATTTCATGAATTTATCATAGAATCCATTCTTCGACAGTTCCTTCTGAACATCTCTAATGAATGCTACATGGCTTTTCTTTGCAAAAGAGCTTTTCAGTTTGCTTTTCTGCTCTTCATTGAAATGTTTCATCGTGTGTTCCCAAGAAAATATATCTTTGCAGGTAGTATATAATACTTGATAAAGCACCTATACGTTACAGAAGAAGTTCCTTGGATATCTGTTTTGTTAAGATGCCAAATCCAAGATCTAATAGTCGGGTTTCATAACTCCATATCTTACATTGTTTCAAGAGTGCTAGTGCTACGAAATCCTCATCCTTTTCATGAGATTGCAGAATCTTTTTTGCTTGTGGTAAAAATTGTGTGTATTCTTCCAATGGAACAAAAATGATACGTGAAAATAGTACGGCAGATAATTTGTTAAATTCTCGTTGCGAGATATGGGATTTTGAGAGTATTTCTTGTCTGTTGCTTAGAAATTCTTCTTGCAGTCGTTTCGGTGCATAAATAGTTAATTTTGGGTGAAACAGAAGGTCAATGATGTCTCCCTGGGATATGAGTATTCTGAAAAGTACATTGGAGTCAAGAACGACATCCACGTTAGATCAATCCTTTACGTTTCAGGCTTTGGTGCATTGATTGTTTTACGTTTTCTGAGAGCCGGTCAGCGTCTTCTTGGGTTAGCCTAGATTTAGCGATAATTTTTTTAAATGTCTCTACGGAGCGTTCTTCTTCTAGTTTTTTTTGGACTTCGTCTCGTGCGAGCTCAGACCAGTTTATCCATGTTAGTTTATCGATGAGTGCTTTGAAGTCGTTGGTGATTTTCAGGGTCAGACTCACCATTTTTACGTTTCGCCTCTTTGTCTTTTTTGTTCGAATGCAAGGAGTGCTTCTGCGCGTTTTTTTAATCGTGTCTTTATTACTTCCGGCCAGTTTATTTCAGGGTATTGATCCATTCTTTTCTTCAGTTCTTCTGGGATTGATACGGTCAAGGTCGGCATGGTTTCTTTCTCCTAAGTTTTCATCAGATATATTTATACAACATGTTGTTAATATACATTATGTTGTTATTGTATATTAAGTTATTGTTTTGTTTGTTTTTTTGAGTATCATCTGGTAGTAGGTGACGGATACGGGAAATGATGCAGGTGACGACTTTGGGAAATACCTGGTTTTCCGTTCCATTTTGCCTGCTGAGAGCTTGATATAAAGATGAATGAATAAAAGAAACGTCAGCTTTGAAAACGATTAAGAATTGGATACACGCTGATTTTGAGACCTGGGAGAAAGTCCTTAACAATAAGGATGAGGGAAGGTACAGTGTTACGGTCTCAGGGGAAGAGGTGAAAAACAGTTCTTCAAAACGTAGCAAGAAATAAGGAGAAATCGTAGGATTAAGGAAGGGAGGAAGGACGGAATTATCCAATGAATGAGAAGGAAAAACAAGTGTTGTTAAGTAAATCAAAAATAAAAATTAACTATAATTTATAAAATAGTTTTTAATTCTATGAGATGTTATCATTATGTAATATTATGGTACGATATTGTTCTGAGTGCAAGAACGAAGGTGGGTTTTTCGAAATAAAAAATAGGGATCTTCCGCTTAGCAAAACCAGAGAACTATGTCCGTATTGTTACAATAAAATTTTTTCTAAAGAAAATGCGGAACTTCAAAAAATAATGGAATGGAAGAATAGGATTATACGAACATTCTATGAAGGAACAGTTGTACAGTTGTGCCGGGAACAAGGTATTGACACCATGGAAAAAAGATGGACCACTGCTGTTAGCAGGAGAGGAACGAGATACAAAAGACAATATAACTATTATTTCACCTTTGAAGAATTAGTATCTCTTTTGATGAAAAAAGTTAGCATGAAAAATACAATAGATTTTGCAAAAAGAAAAGGTGTCCCCATTCGGGAGATTCTCCTTGAAATCGATCAATATTATGCAAAAAAGAATCATGTGAATGATCCAGGTGTTGCTGACATTAACGATGGACAATATTTGAAAATATTAGAGAAGATCGATCTTTTCAAACCGCTGTTGCCATATTATCCAAACGAACTTCCTTATCAAGTAGATCTAGCTAGATATCTTATGCAATATTTTCCCAATGCCCATGTTGAAGAACAACGCAGTTCAGCAAGACCAGATATTATTATTGACAGCATTGCCATTGAAATCAAAGGCCCCACCAGTGAGAGAGAGTTAGATACTATTGCGAATAAATGTCTCCGTTACCCACTTTATTTCGAGAAAGGGCTCATTATTGTTTTATTTGATGTAAAAGTGACAAGCCGTTATCTTGATGATTGGCAGATGGGGTTAAAGGGAAAATTCCCTCATGTTGCGATTAAATGTAAGTAACTTTTTGTAAAAAAATTTCATGATTATTTAATAATAAATGTAATTTGTGATTAGAGATTGCACTCTCAAATCAGGTAATCATGATTGGAGCGTTTTTCAGTTCTACGGGAGAATAAACAAAGAATAATCATATAAAATGATGAGTTTTTCGTTTGCATTTACTCAGATATGTAAATTTCTTTTGATCTTAGCTAAGTGAATTATTTTCAAATTTATCATTATTTCCCAAATAAACTGAATTTTTTATTCTTCAATACCTCACTATTGTTTTCAATTGCTTTGGTCATTAATCTTATTTGAGTAGAAATTGAAATTTCATTTCTATCTATTCTATCAATCATTTTTTTAATCAATTCTTCAAATCTGTCTAATCTTTTACTTATTTCTTCAACCTTATTATCTATTTTTGAAGGTGTTAGATTAGCAGTATTTTCGATTATTTTAGCGGACTTTTCAGTAAGTTTCATTGTTTCTTCAATAAAACCAGACAATTTGTCATTTAGATCTTGCAGTTGTTCTTTAGATGATTTATAACGCCTTATTTCATCATTAAGTTTTTTCAAACTCAAAACTAATTCTTCTGCTTCTTTTTGCATATCCAAAAAATCTTCGCTCAGTTTATTCCCCTCCATAAAAATTATTTTCTAAATCCTTATAAATATTTTTCAATAATACCACCTTACCATAATCTAATGATATCTTTTCTTTTTCAAAATCTCTAACAAGCATAATAGTTAATTTTTCGTCATTTATTTTATTTATCATCTCTTTTGAAATTGAAATACCTTGATGATTTTTAATTTTAACAATTTCTAATAATAACCAAGACAATAGCGGGTAAACCGTTTCTTTATCAAATCCATATCTTTCAATTGACAGCATTAAAAATTGATTAATATCTTTAATTATTAGACCTTCATCCGTCATACCAATTCTATTTGGGACATAAGCTCTTAAAAGAAATAATCCTATACTTTCTGGAAAATCTTCCATTGTTCTAGATATTTGACTATAAAGTGATTTAAAATCTGAGACCGGTTTAATCAGCGAATCTGATTGATTTGAATCGCCAAGAAGATTTCTTATATGAATTATCATTTTCGAAAGATCTTTCGAATTAGCTATTTCTATTAATTGTTTAGAATAAGTTCTTTTCAGAAAATTAGATATTTCTTCTCTAAATAACTTATCTGGCTCATTGCTTGATAATGATTTTTCCAAAATCGACAGCATTGTAAACAAAGCCTGTCGTCTTCCCTTTTCGTAGTAATCATAAACGTAATCTAAAAATAATTCACAACAATATACAATGAAATTTTTTATATCCAAATCCATTTTATTTTCCAATTTTTCTCTTTCAATTTTTGCCCTAAACTGATTGTATTTCTTAACATAATCAAAATAATGATGTATTATATTTTCTTTAGTAATTTTATTTATTTTTAAACTAAATTCATTAGAAGCATAATCAATACCATAGTTGGAAACTACACCGATTGCGCTTAACCGGAAAATTGCTTTTTGAATAGCTTTAAATGTTTCATCATCATTTGTATCTAAATTTATATTATTAAATTTTGATTTAAATGGTTGATATTCTTTATTAAGATCGTTAATTTCATCTAATATCCCTTTGATTATGTTCAATTCATCTTTTTTCCCCTTGAATGAATTTATATGAAAATGAAATAGGCTTCGAATATCATCCCACTTACCGAATTGGTTGCAAATATTTTTTATTTCTTCAAGAGGAGTGTTTAGATCCAACAACACATTGTTTTTTCCATTTTCAGAACATGAATAGATGATGAAGCATTCAGTATGTTCTCTGTCTCTTCCCGCTCGACCAGCTTCTTGATAATAGGCTTCTACTGATGGTGGTAAATTGATATGAATAATGTATCTTATATTTGGTTTATCAATACCCATTCCGTATCCTTTTGTCGCAATAAGAAGTGGAAAATTATTTTCTTGAAAATTCTTAGCATTTATAATTCTATTTTTTTCATTTGAATAATGAGGTTCACAAATGTTCCCAAAATCTTCTTTGATTCTTTCAATAAAATATTCAACCCCCCGTGGGTTAGTTTCTTTATTGGTTGTGAATGGACAAAATATAATTCCACTTTTTGTAGATTTTCCATTCAATTCAAAAAGAGAATTTGTTTTTAACTTTCGGGGTAATTCTTTCTCCATAATATTTTTTACACATAAATATTTTTCATCTGTTTTGCATTTAATAATGTTAAAATGTAATTCTTTTCTGTCAAATGTTTCAGAACTTATAACTGCTTCTTCGTCTTTTATTTCTAAGTCTTCCTTTACGTCAAGTAGGACATTTTCAGATGCTGTTCCAGTTAATGCAATTAATGGGGGGATAAATCCATCTTTGTTTTGACAATATATTCGACTATTTTTTCCGACTGTAAGATAAGCAGGTCTAAAATCATGCCCCCATTCAGAAACACAATGAGATTCATCTATAACTACAAGTGATATGAAATACTCTTTTGTAAACTCTTTTAACCAATACCTAAATTCATTAATTAAAAATCTTTCCGGGGCAACATATATAAATAGATATTGACCTTGATAAAACAATCTTTGAACCTTTTCTTTTTCAGCCCTACTCTCAATATCACCAGACAAACCAATGGCTCTAGTTATTCCTTTTCGTTCTAGGTTCTCTACTTGATCGTGCATTAAAGATTTTATTGGAACAACGATAATTGAAACTCCGGGTAACAAAAGGGTAGCTAATTGAAAGATAAGAGATTTTCCAGCACCCGTGGGAAGAAGGGTGATAGTATCCTTATTTAACAATATTCTTTTTAGTGAATCTAACTGGCCCTCTCTAAAAGATGAAAAACCAAATATGTATTCCATGAAATATTCTAGTTGCTCAATACTTTGTTCCTGAACAATTTTAATATTTTCTGCAGACTTTAGCTCTTTTTTAATTATTCTGGGGAAAGAAATATCTTGTATTATGCACAACGGCCTTTTTGTTTCTATATTTTCATTATACGTCAAGATTATGCTTGCTTCATTATCGGTAGCTATCTGTAGCTTGTTTACGTTATAAGGAAGACTGTATAGCTCACTTAATTTAGAGATAAGTTGTTTTAGGTCGATCAGTGCTTCTTCAATAATAAATTTAATTTCATTATTAGTATATTCGTTTAAAAAATCAAAATCGTAATTTATTTTATTTCTATCTGTACCATCAATAACTCCAACAAAGAGTAGTTCTATTAAAGCAATCTGAAACTGATGAGCTAATTTAAAAGAATTAATATACTTATCATACTCTGTTTTTTTATATTTGATTACATTGATATTTTCAAATTCCTTTTTTAATTCCTGAATACCGGCACAATTAGGATTTTGTAAATCTGAATTATTGATCCTTATTTCCTTAAAACCATTTTCAATTAATCTTCTTGTCCTTGAATAATCTTTAGACCTTTGATTATTGTGCTCGTAACCATCTAATTCGACTACAACATTTGATTTGTTTGTAGTTATTAAAAAATCGACTCTTTCTTTTGATTCTTTAGATTCGGAATATCTGTCATAATCATAAACAAGGCTGTGAAATTCAACCTGAGGAATTACAAATCTTTTAAATGAATCACCTAAAATTTTTGGTAAAATATTTTCAAAAAAGTTCTTTTCATAAGTGTCGCCATCAAACCAATATGTTGAATTATGATTACTATTAGTTTGTTCGTAAGCGGAAGGATTAAATTCTCCTTTATTGACAAATCTAGAAGACAACTTATTTCCTAAATATGGAGACAATTTTGTATATTCCCCTCTAGTTAATATTTTATGAGCGATAGATAAAATAGTTTTGAATTCCTTGGGTATCTCATTTCTAATTTCCTTTGGAAAATCAATTCTCCATTGGTTAATAAATTTATAATTTCCAAAATTTGTAATGCAATTTAATTCCAACAATTCCTTAGGGAGTGCAATAGACTGATAAAATTTTACAGAATGTTCCCTAAATCTTGCTCTGGCATTTAAATCGATTATTTCTTCCATTTAATATGACCATTAGTTTACTTTTACTTCAAATTGAGGACTTTGAATAAACCTGTTGTATATGACCTTTGCTGTTTTCAATCATAAAAATAGCCGAAAATTGCTGCCTCTTTAGTCCTTTTACCTGTTTATCTTGTTTTCCTTCTTTTATTCAAAATATTCTCTTACCATATCATCCGAAAGATGAAAATATTTTTGTGTTGTCTTTATTTGTTATATAGTTCTTTTCTTTAAATGATTAATAGAAGGGTATGTCTATTAAAAAATAAAAGTAGCTGGCATGATTTTAAAACTTTGTTTTGCTTGAAAGGAAATATTTATTATATATGAATCATTTATGTTAAATTAATGTCAGAATCATTTAGCGAAAAAAGAAAAAAGATTTATGACTATATCGCAGAAATGATTGATAATGAAAATTTTAATCCAGATTTACTTACAATTGATTCGATATGTACTAAATTCAATTATAATAAAGATGAGGTTAAAAAGATATTAAGAACTCAAACTTTGGATGGAGATTTAAAATCAATAAATATCGTAAAAAAATTTTTCGTCCCTTCTGAAAGTGAAAAATATAAAAAAATTTCAAAAAAATATGAAAAACCTTACCCTGTTTCTGATTTCTTCTCTTTAATTATTGGTTTTCTGATTTTTGCAGGTATTGCTTTAATAATACCTGCATTTCGTATCCCCTTACTCTTTTGGATTACAACCAATGTACCACTTGGCTTCTTATCGGGAATGCTATTTATCATTGTTTTTTCTTACCTTGCCGGGTTTTTTATTTATAGATTACTTGATTTATTATTTCTTAGGTATGAGAAAATTAAAAAAATTTTACAAATTATTTATCCAGTAATCGCTCTTTTAATAATACTGTTCATAATATTCTTTTTATTTACGGTTATAACAAAAAATGAATTTGATAATACTATGCTGATTGCACTTTTTACCATATCAATTACAGGGGGATTAGCATATTCAGCAATATCTCTACGCATGAAAAAAAGAGGTGGACGAAGACAATGATTATCGAGGTTTTTTTTAAATTTATTGCAACACATCCGGCAATGGCTTGTATTACTGGTGGTATACTGTTATTACTACTTTCACCGTTTTATAAATCATTTGAGAGTTGGGGATGGATTTTAATAATTATAGGAGTAATATTGCAAGTTTTGTGGTTATTTTTATTTAGACGTATATGACTTTTAAAAATAATAGCAAAATCAATCTTTTAAATTGATAATAAATTAATGAAATAATTCCTTTTTTTTTATTTACATTATCTACTTTCTACATTTCTATTTTGTTTTTCAAAATATTCTCTCACCATATCATCGCTAACGTGATCGTATTGTAGTGTTGTCTCTATCTTGCTATGTCGTGCTTTTCGTTGGATTATTTTTGGGTTTACCTGTTTGTTGAAGTCGCATGTTATTGATGATGGTTTGATGATGTAAGGTGCTACGTATTTTGTTATCCCTGCTTTTTGTGCGATTAGTTTTGTTTGTTTTTTGATAAATCCTCCAAATGGTTGTGGTGCTCTTCCTTTGTATATTCCATGTGGAATGATTACAAGATAGTCTTCGTATTCTTGTAATGGTTCTCGGCATGGTAGATAGTTCTTGATTGCTTCTACTAACCTTGGACTGAGAATGATATAATTGTTTCCGGTCTTGGTATCATCGAGATAGAATGTTTGATTGCCAAGGTCCATGTTACTGATTTTAAGGATGCTGAACTCGCTTGGTCGTAGAAGTCCATCTATCTGAAAAAGCGCAATCATATGCCATAATGGATTTGTTTTACTTACATTGATATATTCATTGAGTTCTTGTTCACTGAGCACAATCTTGTTGCTGTGTTCTTGACCCGGTACAGGAATTTTAAGATCAGTTCTTTCTACCCATTTAGTGAAATGATTCACCGACATAACACGGCGTGCATTACCATTTTTCTTGAACGTGTGAATGAGATATCCTTTCCAGTTCAACATATCTTCGTGGGTGACATCTTTTAGCGGTTTGTTTATCCATTTAAGAAAGAGCCTGACATAATAATAGTAGTTCAGAATCGTAGTTTTCTTCCGATAGTTGAGATCGAGATGCTGACGATATTTTGTTAAGAGATTTGCTGTTTCTTCATCGAGATTTATACTAGTTTCTGGCTTTATCGAAGGTTGTATAATAACCTCAGAAAAAGTCTTTTCAGATTGATAAGATAATTCTCCCAGCTTCAATTGTACAAAATTATTTCTACTTATTTCTCCATTTGTCTCATTTGGGATCATAATATCACCATATTATGGTCTCAGACCCCTGGATGTTCATAGCATCTAGGGGTCAATTTGACCTCTTCTATATGGAGAAAAGTAAGGTTTTCCCTCCTTATATACTCCTATTGGGGTCAGTGAAAGTATTCCTCCTGTTGCAATAGGAGAAGAAATAACTTATTAAGTACGCTTTGTATATTTTGTCATAATTACCACAGAAAAAAACCTAGGATCATTTTACTCTTTCAATAGATTTACCGGAGATTTTAATTTCTCCAAATTCCTTTTCGTACGTCTTAAGCGTTTTTTCGCATAATACTCTTAATTTCTTATACATGTCTGGTAGAATATAAACTCTAAAAGTATCTACCGAACCATCATCTTGAATTGGATTTTGATAAAATTCAAATACAAATTCATCTTCATTAAAATTAACCATTATTCCATTTGCATAAAAAGAACCTATAACATCGTGAATTGGTTCCTTTCCTTTGTTTTTTGTATCTATTTTTTGAGGTTTTTCTTCTTTTATCTTGTTATTTTTTGCCATTTTCCGACATCCTTTTTAGTTATATTAGTTGATTTTACATATATTTGAATATCCTCAACTTTCCCTTGTTTTGAATAATTGGGATATGAACTTTTATAAGACTCAGCCACTCTTCCATATATCGTTTGATACGTTTCTCGTTCTGGTTTTTCCTCCTCGTCAATCACTATTCTTTTATCTAGTTCAGATGTTACCAAGGAATGTTCAAATAATAATAACGCTTTTGTGATATTATTTTCGAGATTAAGTCTGTATAACATTGTTTTTCCAATTTTTCTCGATTCAACTAATATACCTCTTTTTACTAAATATTTTATGTATTGATACGTACTTCCTTGAGAAGTATCTGCCATTTTCATTATATCTTTAATTGTCATTTCTTCTTCATAATTCTCTAAAATAATCTCAATAATTTTTGCTTGATAATATTCTCCAAACAGTTCGGACATGATATCCATATTCATCAACTAATCAAATACATATTTTGTATTTTATTTACAATATTTGTAATTACCTATAGTAATTACTAATATTTATATGTTTTTAAGAAATAAGTCAAAATTAGATAAATAACATTTAAATGTAAGATGGATGTTATATCACCAGAAATATGGATAAATATGATGAAATAATTAAAAGATTAACAATTGATGAAATTCATATTTTGGAAATTCTTGGTAAACTAGAAGTATCTCGCAATAAAAATATAGACCTACATACATTGAAGAAAAGATTACATGGAAAATATGAAAAGAATTTTGATAAAAGTTTTAAAAATTTAAAAAACTTTGGACTCGTTGGTATTTATCGTCCTCCTGATAATATATGTATGAGTAACGATGGTATGATTGTTGCTAGAAGATTATATGATAATAAATTGAAAAAAACTTGTGGATTTTAAAAATGTATTATTTTACTGAAAAAACGAATTTATGTGCAAATTTATACTCTGCACATAAATCCCCCAATTTGTGTGCAAAGCCATTTTTATATGCCTTAATTTGTTTTTTTACTAGAGAAACTCCCATCATATAATACTGATTATAAAAACTCAGAGACCGCACCATTTTCTAGGAGAAAAGTAAGATTTTTACTTTGTAGATAATCCCGTTTGAATAATTGAAAGTATTTCTCCTGAAGCAATATGGGAATAACAAAAAATATATAGTCTGTAGTAAGATTCTAACTAGATGGTAGGGGAGATCATTAATACCACAAAGACTAAAATTACACCTTTTTTACCTATGGGGAAAAAAGATTTTGCTGTGTTATGTTATTTAGTTGTGATAATTGGGTTGGGCAGTGTAGTTTTATCAATATGTTTGTCATTCATTTCTAATAGTATTTATTCATGGGGATATTTGATATTTGCGGGGGTTATTTTTCTATTGTTAATCATTTTGTTAAGGGGTGGCACTTTTTCATTTAAAAAAGATAAAGGTAAAGTTGAAACATATTACAGAGGAGAACCTCAAATTACTTCTGAAACAACGAATTTTGTCCCTACGGAGGATGAACAAGATGCCTCCTAGGGAAAGTATCGAAGATATAAAAATCGAATTTAAATTTAGAACAAGAAAAGAATACAAGCAATCATCTCATATAGATCAATATTGTATTATTGAAGAAGTTAATGAAACCGATGGTAATTTTTTAAAAATAGGAGATAGACCTCAAATAGAACGAGAAATATTTGATCCTAGATCAAATTGGGCAAGAGAAATAATTGGACTTGGTCATACCGTTGCTTTCGGAGAAGAAAAATATTTTGTAAAAAATATTATAAATAATATCGAGGCCGAAGAGATAAATGAATCAAGTTTAAGACAAGAAGATATTGTAAATCAATTAGGTAATCTTGGTGAAAGGCCTCTAGAAAATTCTATAATCTTAGGCTCTGTAGATAGTGTATATAAAAAGATGATGCAAAAAAATCACTGGATACAATGGGATAACGAATTAGATTGCTTTTGTCTTCAAGTAGGAATAAATAAAATACCTGTTCATAGTGTTTCAGAAGATTTTATCGGCAACAATTTAATATTATTAAATAAAAATTCAGTTAAATGGAGATATAAAATAGATAACGATGGAGAACGGCTTCACATTGAAATTTATGACAGTAAGGTCGAGCCTTGGAAATATGATATTATTTTGTACGTCTTGTTTAAACAAATTTTAGAAAATAATTTTATACGAGTTATAAGCCTAATTTAATAATTCTTTTTTCTTGTTTTTTTCAATATAATCATTAATCACTCATCACAGGTTGAAGATGCCAATTAAACACCGGGGGTCAATATAGAGCTTTTTGTGGCTATTGAGAATAGTATTCATTTTGACACCTAATTCTTTTATACCACAATATGAACAAAAAATCAATTTAAATATTCAAAGAGTTATATGGCATCTTATGAATTCGGTTGAAACACCTCAGATAATCACTTTAGATGAAAAACAATATCTACTTAACTTATTAGATTCTCAGATAAGCTGGATAAAAGATAATTATAATCATTGTAAAACATGGCAATTTAATGCAGCGATTCTAATTGGAACTATCCTTAGTGGAAGTTTTGGTGCATTATTAGTTTCAGCTGCACAAAGTATGAGCTCTGATCAATTATTACCATCGTTGTCTACATCCGCAAAAGGAGTTGGATTGGCAGCTTTATTTTTTATTTTATTATCTGCAATAAATTATTTTTATAGAAATTTTTTCAGTTTCTTTAAATTTATCAAAATAATCAAGGATGCTGATAGTGAAGAAATAGAAAATATCATTAAATTGGAGTCCGCAGAAGTTCCGAAAATGCACCATGCTTTTAAACCTTTTATAATAATTTTTTTCCTGAGTCTTATTTGTTCTATAATTACTTTTCTTTCTTTACCTGAACATTCTTTTTTTACAATAGGAATTCTTATATTGTCTATTATACTTATTTTACAAGTTATTCAACAGTACATTTACTCAATGAAAAAAGGAGAAAAAACTATTAGAGGCATAGCTTCTATAGTAAAATTAAAGAGAGTACCACGTGGAGAGGTTGCTTCAGCTTTTGCTAAATTTTTTGCAGAGAAACCAAAAAAAGGGATAGTTATTTTATTATTATTGCTTATCTTACCGATTATTGCCCTTCCTAGCTTTTTGGCTATTTTATTTAGTTCTTTTTTAATTCTATCTCATCTCGATATTTTATCATCTTCATTTTTATTAGTTTCAATCGTAACTTTTCTTCAGATTATTTTGATATATCCCGTACAAAAATATTTTAATTTTGAAATGCTAAAAGATATCCTATCTAAACAAGAAAAATATTTGTTTAATCTTAGAAAAGACATTATTTTAAATAATAAATCTTATTTAAACTATTTAGAATTATATAAAAATTATCTAACAAAATTTGATGTTTATAATTTTAACGAGTAAATATTGTTAATATATAAAAAATCCTCATCATTTCCTATGATGACAACCACGTTTTTCTCCATATACTGACAAGAAACCTCAATCATAGGTTAATGATTAATGAAGATTACTTCAATTCTAACCTTCGAATGAGAAAATAATTTGAATTAAAAAAAAAAATTATCCTGTTAACTCCCTCTTTCTCTTATAGGTTAAAGCAAATATTGTATCACTAAGCCATTTCTTAAAGCTTGGATTATCGCTGAAAAGCTTGTATAATTCAGAGGGATCAGTGATAAGTTCATTCATTACTCTTTGCAGAGCTTTATCATGTTCTATGCGTGCATTCTGTTTATCTGAATGTTGAACTGCATTTTGATATGCTTTATCAGCAGATACTTTTTCTGGTATTTCCTCTGTAATAATTTTATGAATTTTATCAACGTCTTTCCACTCAACATTTCCGAATTGATCATTGAATGTTTTGATAATGTTGCTGAGTTTGTCTATTTCTGGTTCTGATGTGCGCCCACCTCCAGATGTTGGAACTGGTTCAATTTCGGATATTTGATCAGGTAATGAAATATCAATTGTGGTCTGTACTTCTACTCGGTAGCTGTCCATATCGATTGTATCTAATATGCCCTTGGACAGGTCCTCTTCAATTGGAGCAGGTAATTTTGGTATTAGAAAATTTAGGAAAATAGAAAGTTTTTCCCATTCGGGGTTGGTATAAGGTAATATTGATGAGAGAAATCCATATGTTCTCACAAAAGCTTTAGCTTTACCTTTGAAATCTACTTGAGCATCTTCATTTAACTCTGTTTTATATGTAGCAACACAAGCATCTAAAAAAGGATCTATTTTGTCTCGTTCTTCACCTTTAATGTAGTTTTTAACTAATTCGTCTACCAATTCCCATGTGAATACCTGATGGGATTCTAGAGACGATTGTAGGTCATGGAGTTTGTTTGGATCTGTTTCTTCACTTAATATTGTAGTTCTATAATATGGTTCAAAAGCACGTTTGATTGTATCGGTATCATTATAGAAGTCAAGTACAAATGTGTCATGCTTCTTTGGATGCGCTCTATTCAACCTTGACAGCGTTTGAACCGCTTTAATATCGGATAGTGGTTTATCAACATACATAGTATGCAATAGAGGCTCATCATATCCTGTCTGATATTTTTCAGCAACGACAAGAAATCTGTAAGGATCTTCCTGAATTTTATCTTCTATTTTAGAGCTAGGAAAACCGTTAAATTTTGCCTCTGTGAACTTTTGACCCCCGTATTCGTGCTCTCCTGAGAAAGCAACTATAGCTTTGTATGGACTCTTTGTTGTTGCAAGGTAGTCTGCGATTTCATGGAAGTATTGTACTGCTCGATTTATACTACTGGTAACTACCATCGCTCGTGCTTTACCACCAATTTTCTTCCTATCAATGACTTGTTCTTGGAAATGGTCTACAATAATCTCAGCTTTTTGTCTTATTGCATGCTGATGTGACTCTACATACTGTCTGAGTTTTTTCTTTGCCTTTTTAGAATCGTATTCCGGATCATACGATATAGTTTTAATTAGACGATAGTAGCTTTCTACAGGTGTATAATTTTTTAGAACATCAAGGATGAAACACTCTTGGATGGCTTGTTTCATAGTATATGTATGAAATGCTTTGTGTTTGATTTTGTCGCCTTCTTTGAAGGGTTCTCCAAATAGTTCTAGGGTTTTGTTTTTTGGTGTTGCAGTAAATGCAAAATAACTTGCATTTGCCAGCATTTTACGTTGTTCCATAACACGATTAATTGTATCCTCAAAGGTTTCATCCTCCTCTTCGGATTGCTCAGATAATGCAATATTCATCTTTGCTGAGGTTCTACCACCTTGACTGGAGTGTGCTTCGTCAATGATAATGGCAAAATGTCGGTTCCTATGCTCATCTCCGATTTCATCAAGGATGAATGGAAATTTCTGGACAGTCGTTATGATAATTTTTTTACCTGATTTTAGGTAATTTCGTAAATCGTTGGAATTTTCTGAATGCCCAACTGTTGCTGAGATTTGAGCATATTGCTTGATGGTATCTTTAATTTGTTTGTCTAACACCCTTCTATCTGTAACAACAATTATGGAGTCAAAAATGACTTCATTGTCCTTCTCAAGTCCGATGAGTTGATGCGATAACCATGCAATAGAATTGCTCTTTCCACTACCGGCAGAATGCTGAATGAGATACCTTTTGCCGACTCCTGTTTTCTGGGCATCATTAAGTAATTTATGTACGACACTTAGTTGGTGATATCTGGGAAATATTTGTTTTAGCTTCTTTTTACCTGTCTTTTCATCCTTTTCTTCTATTATTTGGGCATAGTTTTCAATGACGTCTGTTAGACCATTCTTTGTGAGTACTTCTTTCCAGAGATAATCTGTCATTATACCGCTAGGATTGGGAGGATTTCCCGCTCCATCATTATATCCCTTATTAAATGGTAAAAACCACGAAGAGTTTCCCTCAAGTTTAGTGCACATCATAACTTCCTTGTCATCCACTGCAAAATGCACCATGCAACGACCAAAATGAAATAACAACTCTCTGGAATCACGATCAGTCTTGTATTGTTGTATAGCATCGGCAACCGTTTGTTTCGTGAGGTAATTTTTTAACTCAAAGGTAATGATGGGAAGTCCGTTTATGAAAATGCAGAGATCAAGAGATAACCTAGTTTCATCTGAACTGTACTGTAACTGTCGAGTAATACTGAAAATATTAGCTTTATACAACTTCTCTGCTTTCGTATTGCCAGGTGTTGGATAACTATAGAATAAATCAATAGATAAGGGGCCATGTTTTACAGATTTTCGCAAGATATCAATAATCCCGCGTTTTTCTATTTCGCCTTGTAGCCGACCTAAAAATGAAAGCCATTTAGGATCATCAGTTTCTATGCCTAGATGCTCAATGATCTCTGGCTGGGTCTTCTGAAGAAACTCATACAACTTTGGAATATCAATAGCATAGGCTCTGTTATATTCAGCTGAATTTCCCTGATTGTAACCTTCATCATTTACGAGTGAGTCTACAATTAATGTTTCAAGACCTTTCTCGCTGGTATCAGTTGGCATTTTTACCACCTACACATATTTTTCCAGTTACCACGTCAGAAATTAATTTTGTTTGGTATTCGAGACATATATTGTTAATGTATTGAATTTGTTTAATTGTATTTTTTATTGGTTTAATTGTTTTTTCAATATATTCAACAATTTCTTTTTGTTCATTTACAGGCGGATTCGGAAGAAAAACATTACGAATTTTTGTACAGTTTAAATGAAATAGAATATCACCTGTTTTAATGAAAAATAAACTATCATATCCAAAACGAGATGACAAAGTGTACAAAAGATATTTACCAATTCCTAATTTTGGATTCATTCTGAGAATTATTAATGCGTGACAATTGGCTCCGTCGGATTCTTCCGATACAATCCCAACTTCGCCTATGGACCCTGTTTGGACTACTAATACATCATCTTTTTTAAGTATCGATTTAGAATGTTCATTTGACCATTGTTTAGATACATAATATGGACCGTTGGGAGTGAATACTATTGAATTATTTTTTATATGTATTCCTTGTATATATGGAACTCCATATTCTCGCATAATATCTCGAGTGGGGCCTACATAACCATTGGTAATTTTTGTTGTCAAATGAGCAATTTTTACAAGGTTCCAATGTCGTGGTATGTTTCCCAACCATTTCAAACCGCTCGGTTTTAATTTTGCATTGTGGCCAAGACCCCTAGTGATAGCCTGATTGATGATTGCCTTCTTCTGTTCTTCAAGAAGATTAATTAGACTTTGCTTTAATTCTATATATTTAGATATCTGATTGGTTTTAGTGTTAATGAAATCAATGATGAACTTTTGTTCGTTCGGAGATGGTATCGGGGAGGTCATAAGCTTGAAATCGTAGTATCTCAAACTTAATTGGTCGTCACATATACCGTAGGAGAATCTACGTGATTCTTTGGTGTACATTGGAGTCCTGAATAGGAAATGATAATACCAGGAGTTTATTCCGTTTCTAGGTTTTAAAACAATATATGCTGGACTAACAATTCCTTGGTATTTTGATGCCCCAATAGCTCCTTGCCACATGCGCATTTTGTTATATGCTAAATCACCTTCTTTGACAAGTTTATAATTTGATTTATCTTCATTTGAGGAATCTTTTTTTGAAGAGTTACTAAGAAAGTCTTTTTGTGGAATAACTCCTTCCTTGATAGTCACTGATAATAATTCTTCAGATGAGTTGTTGTTTTTCTTTATTCTTTCAGTAAATATACTTCTATTTGGGAGTATTTTCCACTCTTTTGGAATTATTGGGAGCCAGTCGACTCCTGTATCTTTATATTCCAAATAAGGTTTGAGTTCCATTATTGACTCGCCTTCAATATCTGATTAAGTAGTCCTTCTGATTCCTTTTCCATAGTGATAATATCACTTCGGATCTCTTTTAGACTTCTTAGTTCAACTGGTTTATAGAAGTAACGGGTGAACGATATTTCATATCCTATCTTGGTCTTAGATTCGTCCATCCAAGCATCTGAAACATAGGGTATTACCTCTCGTTTGAAGTATTCGTCTATCCCTCCTTCTTCAAGCAATGGTATGTGTTCTGTATCCCGTAGATCAGAATCAGATTCGTATTCTACGATCTGCTTCTCTCCTTCAAGTTCTACTTCAAATAAACCGTGCAATGGATCAGTTTTAACTTTTCCGGTTTTGTAACTCTTTTTAATAACGCATGGAGCATTTTCGTCCTGCCAACTTATAGTATTAAGTATATTTTTCTTATCTGTTGCACTAATTCTTATATCTGCTTCTACGAGAGCTTTTTCAAAATCAGAACGGAATAAGTTATAATCCTCAAACACATCATCGCCCATGATCTTCCATACCTCACGTGCTATTTTTACAAGATCATAATCCTTTTTCCATGTTTCCGGATCTAGAAGTTTTTTCTTTATCTTTTCTGGTAATCCTTTCTTCTTTTCTCCTTCTGTTTCTTCATCTTCGTTTTCTTCTTCGTTATCAGATAAATATTGTTCGATCTCGGGTTTTATTGCACTGAAATTTTCGTAAAGATCCTGACCAAACTTTGCAAATAACTCTCTGCGATATGACTCTTGGCCAGATGTATATCGTAAAGACTCAACTCCCTTCGTAGTGAACTGACTTTTTAAACGCAAGGGGCGTTCAACAGTTATCTTCCAGTATCCAAAATCCTCATTTCTAAATATCTTGGAATGCTCAGTTTCTTTAAACTCTAGAAACAGATTGCTTATCTTATCGATATCTTCATCAGAAAACTCACAGTTCTTCTTTCCTAAATTTTTTCTAAGAGGTTTATACCACTCAGTAGCATCAATAAGCTGAACTTTACCTTTTCTATGCTCTGGTTTTCGATTTGTCAAAACCCAAATATATGTTGCTATTCCTGTGTTATAAAACATATTTAGTGGGAGAGCAATTATTGCCTCCAACCAGTCTTTCTCAATAATCCATCGACGTATATTAGTCTCACCTTGCCCAGCATCACCAGTAAAAAGAGAAGAACCATTATGTACTTCTGCTATCCTGGATCCGAGAGGTGAATCGTGTTTTATTTTGCTTAGCATATTAACAAGGAACATCAATTGCCCATCACTAGTCCTTGTGATAAGACTATATTCTGGATCTCCAGCATGTTCTATCACAAATCTGGGATCTCGGATGTCACTCTTTCCGCCCATTTTTTCTAGATCCTTCGTCCAGCTTTTTCCATAAGGAGGATTAGAGAGCATAAAATCAAACTCACGTGAAGGAAAACCATCCTGAGACAGAGTAGATCCATAGACAAAATTTTCCGCCTCTTCACCCTCACCTTTAAGTAAAAGATCAGATTTTGTAATAGAATAAGTCTCGGGGTTGATTTCTTGCCCATACAAATGGATAGACACTTCTTTTCCGTTTTTTTCCGCTAGCTCATACAAAGTTTTTTCGGCAACAGTAAGCATACCACCAGTACCACAAGCACCATCATACACCAAATAAGTACCGGACTCTATTTTGTCTGCCACTGGCAAAAAAATGAGATTAGCCATTAATTTGATAGCATCTCGAGGAGTGAAATGCTCTCCGGCTTCCTCATTATTCTCCTCATTAAAACGCCTTATTAGTTCTTCAAAAATCGTTCCCATCGAATGATTATCTAGCCCAGGCAAAGAACCAACAGGCTTGGGGCTAAGATTAATACTGTTATCCAAGAATTTTTCAATAAGATTACCCAAAATATCTGCATCAACAAGGGTCGGTATCTGATTTCTAAATTTGAATTTGTCAAGTATTTCCTGAATATTTGGAGAAAAACCATCGAGATACGATTCAAAATCAACCTTCAATTGTTGCTGTTTTCCTCTAGACTGCAGGTCTTTGAGAGTGAAAGATGATGTATTATAAAATGCCTGCCCAGAAGCTTGACGTAACGCAGCATCTTGATTTACTATTTTAGCTTTGTCCAGTTGCTCCTTCATCTTTATAACATCATTTTTAGTAGACTCTAGAACAGCATCTAATCGCCTTATAACCGTCATAGGCAATATTACATCCCTGTACTTTCCCCGAACATAAACATCCCTAAGGACATCATCTGCAATGTTCCAAATGAAGCCTGTAATTCTGTTTTGCTGAGCATAATCCATATTTTTACCTTACCCGATATATGTTGACATTAGAGTTTATATTATTAATATTATGTAAAAAAACTTCTGATTTTAGTATAATTTTTAAATTTGGGGTTAAATTACCATCATTAGTTACATCATAATTTCCCTTTCACACTACAAAAACCATCAGTACCAACAACAATATGATCTAAAATTTTAATTCCCAAAATATTCCCTGCATCATAAAGTCTTTTTGTTATTTCTTTATCATCTTTACTTGGATTATAATCCCCACTAGGATGATTATGCACAAAAATAACAGAATTAGCACTAGCTTTTATTGCCCCTTTAAAAACCTCACGAGGATGAACCAGAGAAGAATTCAAAGTTCCAACTGAAACAAGCTCCTCACCAATAATTCTGTTTTTTGTATCAAGAAATAAAACATAAAAATGTTCTTTCTTTTTATCTTTCAATTCATCAACAAAATGATTGTACACGTCTTCTGCTGTCTCAATTTTCTTGCTAAACCCATGTTTGGCAAGCTTATTCGTCCTTCTTACGATTTCAAACATCGCATGAACACGTATCGCATGAATATCTTTCTTGAATTCTCGTTTCAGTTCTGGTAATGATAGATTTGCAAGTTTGCAGAAATTATAAGACGCAAGCACTCGATGTGACAGATCAACTGCATTCTCCGTCCCCACACCTTTTCCTAACACAGCGGCGAGCAGTTCTGCGTCATTCATCGCGGAAACACCATCATTCTGTACCCGTATCCATGGTTGTGTGTACCACGGCATCTCTTTAATTTTCATTTTTTTTCCCCCGGACTTTCATTCCTTTACCATTTTGTTTACTAGGTAATTATCCCTTTTTCCTTCATGCTTGAATATCCATTTTTTCCAATGATTATATGATCCAAAATACTGATTCCGATTATATCACCGGCGTTATATAACATCTTGGTAACTTCAATATCTGCAGCACTTGCTTCCGCCTCCCCGCTCGGATGATTATGAACAAGTATCACCGCATGACAACTCGCCTTCACCGCAGGGTTGAACACCTCCCGTGGATGGATGAGACTTGCATCAAGGATCCCAACGGAAACAAGCGTCTCAGAGATTATCCGGTTCTTCGTATCAAGACACAGCGCGTAGAAATACTCTTTCTTCTTCTCCGCTAGCCTATCAGCAAAATAATGGTACACATCCTCCGCGCTCTGTATCTTTGTACTAAACCCCTTCACCTTCAGCCTGTTCGTCCGTCGGAACAGCTCAAACATCGCAGAAACCTTGAGTGCCTTGACCGTATCATCACCAAACGTCTTGGCAAGCTCAGGCAGCGACTGCTCCGCAAGATAATGCAGGTTCTGCTCACGCAGCACCCGACGGGAACAATCGATGACGTTTTCTTCCTTGCTTCCGCGACCAAGCACGATCGCGAGCAGCTCAGCATCAGAGAGCACCTCAGGACCATTGCGTTTCAACCGAGCCCCAGATCTCTCAAACCATGGCATCTCACGAATATTCATGACTTCATTTCTCCCAGACTTTTCTAATAGACCTAAGAAAATGAATTATTTATTCCTTCTTATATTTTTTGATTTTATCAGGATTAATCGTGAGTGAGTATTCGTTCTTGTTTTGTTAATATAATAGACGGGACATAATACTTTCAGCCACCTCTGATAATTCCTTATAAGGAAAGATGACCATGCGTACGAAAAGGCTAGTGAAATCAATGGGTTCCAGAACAAAGGTTAAATATGTAAACGTAACATACATATTACACGTAATAAACATAATGGACAGGTGATATGAATGGTAAGCATGACCTTAGCAATACCTATAGAACTGAAAAAAGAAATGGAACTCTACCCGGAAATAAACTGGTCTGTCGTCGCCCGAACAGCGATACAACGAAAAATAAAGATCCTTCAGGAAATGGACAAGCTTCTATCAAAAAGTGAATTAACAGAAGAAGATACAATCCGAATAGGACGACAGATCAACAAAAAAGTCGCAAAAAAATATCGGGAAGACGGATGAATGGAAGTCATCATCGATGCTAATATCTTCGTCGCTGCATTGTTAAAAAAAGGGGCAACCAGAAAATTACTCCTCAACGATGAACTGGTTCTGTACGCCCCAGAATATGTCATTGAAGAAATCTTTGACCACCTACAGGAATTCGAAACGAAATCTCATCTCTCACGAATTTCACTCGAAGAACTCGTAAAAGTACTAATCATTGAATCAAAGATGAACATCATTCCAAAAGACGAGCTGCGACCGTTTATCAAAAAAGCTGATGAAATAACACCGGACCCTGATGATGTAATGTATTTTGCCGCTGCATTAAAACAAAACATAGGAATCTGGTCAAATGATAAGGAGATGAAAAAACAAAAAGTAATAAACGTGTATTCTACAAATGATTTGGTAAAACTATATGAATTTGTCTAGATTCGTTCTTGCCGGTCTCTCAAACCATGGCATCTCCCAGACTTTCATACGACAGACCTAGGAAAATGTATTATTTATTTCATCTTATATTTTTCGAAAGAGAAAAAGAACTGAAAAAGACCATGTTTCCAGGTAAAACCACTCCGTAGTATCCTGCCTTATTTGTAGATGGTGTCATGATGGTCCAAATCATAGAATAAGACCGTATCAGACGCGTCATCATATCGAAAGACCAGGACGAAATGTGAATCAATGTGAACCCGTCTGAGGTGTTGCAGTGGCGCCCGGAGATTCTTATAATGAGTCACCTCGTCACAGCTGAGGATCTCTCCCATCTTCTTTAAAAGAATCGAGTATCGCTTCTTGTCTTTTTTAAAAAGGATTTTCATCTTTTTCTTGAAACGCTCTTCAGCAGAGTACTTACGCATGTTCGATTTCATCTCTTAACTGTTCAAGGGAGGAGTATTTCGTAAACTTTCCATGTTTCTCGATTTTTCTAATTTTTTCTATATACTCGGGTTTTAACTCAGGTTCTAAAAGTTTTTCTTCGTATTCTTCAGCCATACGCTCAATTGCTTGGCTTTTATCTTTCAGACCATACTTCGCCTTGAGAATATTCAACAAACGATTGGCTCTCTCATTAATATCGATAAAGGCTTGAACCATTCATTTCACCTTAATACAATATTAATACGGCATTAATATTTATAATTTTCTGCGATTCCCTCGAAAAGAACCAACCACAACCGTATCTTCCAATACTAATCCTTCGGTCTCTCAAACCATGGAATCTCCCAGACTTTCATAGAAAAGAGAACTATTTATTTATACTTATATTTTTTGTTTTTATCAGATTTAATCATAAGAGAATATTCATTTTGGTTTTGTTAATATATTAGACGGGACATAATACTTTCAACGACCTCCAAGAATTGTATATAAATAATGCCAGTCATGCCTGCATTGAAAAAGAATATAAGTATCAACCAATATAGTATCAAAGGAGAAGAGACATGAAAAAGAAAAGAACATTGAACAAATACCTAGGTAAATGGGTATTACTCGATAAAGAGAATCAGGTGATCTACGCAAGCGACAATGTCGCTGACGTGGTTGAAAAGGGAAGAGAATACCCATACAACGAAGTCTCTATCGGAAAAAAATTAGACCCGGGATCTTGCTTCTTTTAGCACTATGCCACATTCGACTTTGTTAAAATTTACTTTTCAGTATGACGAACAAAGCATGATACCCCTTATCCCCGTTAACTTTTTTTATAAAGATAGTACACCTACCCAACCGTTTCAAGATGCAGTCCTGGATTCCGGTGCAAACCAAATAACAATTCCAAAAGCACTCGCCGATATTTTAGGGCTAAAACTAGCCCCTAGATCAGGTCCTGCTCAAACAGCTGCCGGAGAATCCCAAGCGTTCACAGCAACAGCTAATTTCAATCTAGGACGGGGTGGCAGGGTCGTCAAATACACAGACACTGAAATTTGTGTCATGGAGAACTGCCCAGCAATTCTTATTGGAATACAGCCGGTGTTCCAAGATTATAACGTCACCATTAAGGCGTATAAGAACACCTGCATCCTTGAACCAAAAGAATAAATTAATTATTCATTCACATATTTTTTGATTTACATCTCCAGAACAGGATGTTTTATTTCCTTAGTAAGAGAACAATACGCTGTTCGATAAAATCTCCAATGAACTCGATGTCTTTTTTGACATCATCAGGATCGACAGCAACCTCACTCGGGTACCGTGGAAGATTATATTTTGAAAGAATCACAGAAATTCGACGGCATATTTCATCTCCAACCTCTTTTCTGAAATACTTCCCAAACTGTCCACCAATATTATGGGTCTTCCACCCATCAGTAAGTTTCGTAAGAAGGGCAGCTTTCAACGCAAGCTCAAGGGCATGTATCGCGGAAAACATCGCTGGTTCGAACAACTCATTTTTCAAGCTAATGCGAGCGGATTCCAAATAATTGCAACTTAACTTGTAATAGTCGTGTATCTTCGAAGTTCCGGTCGTATCGTCTCCCATGGACTCCCTTTTTCAAACAGGATAACACCATGGTCTTTTATCTCTTTTTTTAATACAGGATCCATCTGTTCAAACTCAGAATAACTCAGAAAAAGTGGTTTTGCCGGATGGGTCGTCTTCTCGGAAGCATCTGCCAATGATCGCAGGATACTGTTTTGTTCATTTTTCATCCATTCCTCCTTTACCAGAAGAAGATCGATATCACTTTTCCGGTTGGCGATCCCTTGTGCAACAGATCCATAGAGGACGACAGTCAATCGCTGAATATCCGTCTTTTGTATTTCTTTCAAATAATCTTTCATTTCTTCTCGTAATTCTTTCTGTGGGATAAAACCTAGACAGAGAAATTCCGTATCAAGAGCGTCATCAGCGGTGAAGCTAAACGCTGTTTTTGACTGAGGATCTATCGATAGCACCATATGAAATGGTTGGAGGTGATATCGGATTGTTCTTCCATCGAAATTTCGTTCATATGCTCCTTTGACAATATGGATCTCTTCTAATTTTTTAAGATATTTTGATGTCCCTGGCTTACTCCTTCCGAGAGCGGTAGCGAGTTCAGGTAAGGTTTTATCGCTTGTAAGCAGCAGCTCAATGATCCGTTTTTGTGGGGTACTGAAGAAATTCATATAACCACCTATTAACATATTAACTAATTAGTTAATAAGTTTTTTGGTAAGATATAACAAAATGGAAAAATGCTGCTTGCTTTTGGATTCTTCTTGTTTTAAGACCCAGGTCTCTCAACCCATGGCATCTCCCAGACTTTCATGAGAGAAAGAATTATTTATTCCTTCTTATATTTTATGGTTTTATCAGAGAAAATCCAAAGGATTCATTCGTGGTCGTTCCTTAATATAATTTACGGGACATAATACTTTCAACGAACCCTCTTAATGGCATATAAACACTGTCATCCATGCCCCCGTATTGAAAAAGATTATAAGCATCAAGGAGTATAATCTTAAAGGAGAACAACGATATGAAAAAGAAAAAACAGTCTGGGTATAATAATGAGAAATGGTTACTTGTCAATAAACACCGTAAGGTGATATTTTCAAGTGAGAATATCGTTGATGTTGTGGAAGAAGGACGAAAATACAAACTTTACGAAGTCTCTATAGAAAAGAAGCTGACTCCGGGTACCTGTTTCTTCTGATAGATGCCACGAATAACCCCTCTCTTAAAATTTGCTTTCGATTATAAGAGATTTCATTGTCGAATACCAATTGTTCCGGTGCGTTTCGTTCGATCTGATAACGTCTCCACACAAATGATTAATGCAGTACTAAATTCAGGAGCAGATGCAATAACGATCCCAAAAGATCTTGCGATATGGCTACAATTAAAACTAGAACCAAAGAAGACAACTGCAATGACAGCAGCAGGAACAACGAATGCGTTTATTGGAAAGGTTTCTGAATTTATCCTTGGCCAGGGTGGCAGAGAAGTAACATACAAGGACGTTGAGGTGTATACCATGGAACACTGCCCTTATACCCTTGTCGGCATCTCTCCGGTCTTTGAAGATTATAACGTCACAATACAAGCCTCTCAGAAACGATTCATGCTTGAACCAAGAGAATGAGATATTACGCAAAAATACATTACGAATTTTTACATAATAAGGGAAAAGAATCTAGTGAGTTTTCGCGCATTACTTAATAGATTTTTTTCTACTTTTAACTAACTTTGCTATTTTTTGTTTTTCTTTCTTTTCCAACCGAGCCTTCGGTCATTAAAACCAAAGTAAGCTTCATTCATGGTTACTATAATTTACGGGAAATAATGCGTTCAATCACCCCCTATAAACCTTTATGTGGATTGTCGCCCCTCCCTGTCATACTCTTAAAAATCTGGGAAAAAATATAAAGAATAAAAGAAACAGGAGAAACCTATCATGATTCCTATCATTAACCTTCAATCATTTTTCAAATGAGATAAGAAAATATTTTACAAAACATTGGAGTATGCAAATACATCATATTATGAATTAATATGTATCTAGCAGCCACTTCCCCAATGGAATAAATTGAATGACAGCTTTATCGCCGAACCATTCTATTTTCTCTTTTCCTTCTTTGTCTTCTGTGATCATTAAGAGATTTTTACATCGGAGTTCTTTCCCTGCTTTTATTAATGCTCTTATCTCTCTGTTTTTTGTCTCCAAATTCTTCAGGTTATAACAAACCTGTATCAGTTGCTCAACTTGCGCTCCTTTTTTAATGACAAAGTCCACTTCTTCTTGTTGCTGATTTTTCCAGTAATAAACGGTTATTCTGCCACTCGTTTCTTCTTTTTTTAATGCGCATGCAACGGCATTCTCATACAATTTTCCTAAATCAGGGCTTATGGTAAACGCTTTGGCCTGAATAAACCCATTATCGATGCAGTAAATCTTTTTATTCGATGACAATTGCTCTTTTACTTTATATGAAAACCTGGAAAGACTAAACAAAATGAATGATTCCTCCAAGTAATTTAAGTATTTTCTCGTGGTATGTGAACTTTTTATTTTGCTAATTTTTGTTAACGAATGAAAAGAATATTCATTTGCTACATTTGAGATGAGATAATACGCGAGATCCTCTATTTCTTTTGCATGTCGAATCTTGTATCTTTTTACAATATCTTTGTAGACAATGGAGTTGAATAACGTCGATAAATATTCTTTCAGCTCGATATCCTTCACCAGCGGTTCGGGAAAGCCGCCGTTCATAAGATAATGTGACAACTTTTCGTTTATTTCTGAGCTGGTTAATTCTTTATGCTCTAGTTCTAAATATTCTTTAAATGAGAATGGGAAAATAGTAATTAGGGAATGCCTTCCTGTGAGATGAGTCGATAACTCTTTGCTTAATAGTTTTGAGTTACTTCCAGTGATAATTAAATTAAACCCTTGTCGCTGTAATCTATTGACAAAAAGCTCCCATTTTGGAAGATTTTGAATTTCATCCAGTAGAACATATTTTGGATTTTCGTATAAGGAGTTTAGAGCAATAACCATTTCATCATAATTTTGTACATCAACTAATTTTTCATCATCAAAATTAATATATCCAAAATTATCAAATTTATTCAGAAAATGAATTGCATAAAATGATTTTCCCGCTCTTCTTGGTCCTATAATTACTTTTATGAGGTTATTGTCCAATTTTATAGTAGTTTTTCTTTCTACGTATCTCTCATTTAGACGGGTTTCTAATTCACGTTTTTGCAAAATAAGTATATCTCGAATTTCTTGCAGCATAAATAATACATTGCAAAATAGTTTATAAATTTTTGCATTATAAGTTAAAATTGTGTGTTTACTTCGCTAAAAGAGGACATATTTTAACCAAATTTATAGCCCATACTCTAATCATTAATTTATGATTATTGGTCCATTTTCCTCCATATAAACCCCCTCCAGTCTCTCCGTGGTCGTTCCTTAATATAATTTACGGAATATAATACTTTCAGTCACCTCCCTGGTCAGGATTTATAAGGATGGAACACCCTGCACTCTTGATAGACAATGGGAGGTAAACAAAAAGGTTTAAATATATGAATTATATAAACTTATATAATAGGCAGAAACGACATGAGCAAGATCATCCACTACCCAACACTCGATACCATCCTTATGGTTGAGGAGGCAATACAACACATGAACTACCCAAAGAAAACAGAGCTCTGGAAGGCACTCCCAAAGAAGATGATGTACCAAACCTTCTGCCTCATCATAGACTACCTTGAAACCTCAGGAAAAATCATGATCGACAACGACGGAAGGGTAGTCTGGACATGGAATCCACAGCTGTTGAAAAAGATACGTTCGTCCGGAGTTAAATTACGATGAATAAGAAACCACGCTATGTGACTTTTGCCACTCCAAAATTGGAAAAAGAATTTGAACAATTAAAGAAAGAAAA
>Ga0315289_10002352_pt1 | contig 29025 bp, 19 predicted proteins | sample YL17G11_40_MG_FD_203452 | JGI IMG/M metagenome (GOLD analysis project Ga0315289, IMG submission 203452) | Sediment microbial communities from Yellowstone Lake, YNP, Wyoming, USA - YL17G11_40 | ecosystem: Environmental > Aquatic > Freshwater > Lake > Sediment | place: USA: Wyoming | collected... | reverse complement strand
AGACATCGGCAGAATCGGCCTTGTCGTGCGGCTGGTCCTTGCAGGGCCACCATTCCCGCGCCCCCTCGGGTTCGGATAACGTTGAAATTATCACCTGACCGTTATGGTAGTCCCAGGTGAACGACCCGAACCCACCTCCCGGCGGGTGCCCGCCATAATAAACCGTGGTCGTGAATAGCTCGCCTGTGTTATATGGCCTGTCGAGCGTGATAGTAAGCGTGCTGGAGTGATGGTTAAAGGCGGCCGGCTGTCCGGCAATCCTTACGGAATCGACGTCCATTGCATAATGAAAGTCGTAATCCACGCTGGTCAACCCGTCTATTGCAGACTGCGATGTCATTACTACATTGCCGGTGATAGTCTGGCCATTGATATCGGTGACGTCAACCGTCAATTCCCAGTATTTGACATCGAAGTCCGTCTGGTCAAGAAGCATTCCGCCGCCCTGACGTTCATGGAGCTTCTGCCAGAATTCGGTCTTCATTTGCCATTCGGAGCGCTGGAAATCCTGCCTCGATAACTCCTGGGCCATAATGACCGACGGAATCATAAGGCACAAAACTGCAATCTTTGCTCGCATCGAACCCTTTCCTTCAAAGCATTCCGGTTTATTTCTACTCATAGCAATAAGCTAACTTCAGGACGTCGATTGTCAAATCCTATTTTCGCCAATATTAAGCCAACCAAGGATGATAACACCGACCGCCATAGTTGACGTTCCACCATTTGCCATTGCCCCCCAGCAACGTAACCTGCCGTCCTTGCCATTCCCCGGCGCCATTCTTCCTTGATGGCCACAATATCTGTTGACTTTAGCCAAATGTGTGCTATACTAAGAGGGAATTGTCTATGATGGCTAACGGGAGGTAATATGAGAAGAGTTCTTGGTTTGTTTGTGGTCACGCTGCTTTTGTTTTTGCCGCGTCTGGCGCTTGCCGTTTCGGACGAGGTCCTTCAAATTCAGAACATGATAAAAGACAATGGGTTGCAATGGACTGCTGGACAGACAACCATGATGGATTTACCCAAGGATGAGAGGTACAGAAGGCTGGGCCTGATCATTCCCGATGATGTCAAAAAGAGGTTTGAAGAGTTGAACAAGCAGCCCCCTCCGGCACTATTGAATACCGAGGACTATTTCGACTGGAGGCTTTTTAACGGCGTTACCCCGGTCAAGGATCAGGCCAACTGCGGCTCCTGTTGGGACTTCGCCGCCACCGGCGCTTTCGAATCGGCTTACTTGATTGGCGAAGAAATCGTCCCCGATTTTTCTGAGCAACAGGTCTTGTCTTGCAACACAGGGGGATCAAGCTGTGCTGGCGGTTGGATGTACGACGCCTACAATCTCTTCATGACATACGGAGCTGTCAACGAATCCTGCATGCCCTATGAAGCGAGTGACCTGGTACCATGCACACAGGACGATTGCATACCAGTAGCCCATCTCGACAGTTATGAGGATATACCTAATAACGTCAACGCCATAAAAAACGCCCTCTTGCTTGGCCCCCTTTCCACCACTTTCACCGTCTATGATGATTTCTTTGGCTATACCGGCGGATGCTATGAGCACGCCTATAACGACCCCATCAATCACGCCGTCGTTATCATCGGATGGGATGATGACATGTGCGCCGGCCAGGGCGCCTGGATCGTCAAGAACAGCTGGGGCGAGGGCTGGGGTCTGGACGGCTTTTTCTTCATCAAGTATAACTCCTCGGGAATAGGGAATTACACTCAGCGGCCGGTTTACTCCGCTTCCGGGGTGCCATCGATGACGTATTCGCCCCTTTCTTTTGATGTCACTCTTCGGCCCGGCGAAAACACCCTTGAAACGCTCCATATCTCCAATTCCGGTGACGGCGATCTCATCTTCAGCATCGACGCCCTGAACTCGATCAACCAGGACTCGTTCGGGTATTACTGGTTCGATTCAAACTCCCCCGATGGCCCGATTTATGATTGGCTGGATATTTCTTCTATAGGTCAGGTCGTCAATTTCGGAGCCGATAGGGACGATGGTAATTCCGGTTTCTTGCCTCTGGGCTTCGCTTTCCAGTACTACGGAAACAACTTCAATTCCATAGCCATCTGCAGCAATGGCTGGGCATCGTTCACGGATAACACTTCCACGGAATATGGCAATCCTCCGATCCCGGACCCTGAGCCACCGAACAATTTGCTGGCCGTGTTCTTTGACGATCTCAATTTCGAATATGGCGGCCAGTGCTATTTTTACACAAATAACGCTGACACGGCCATTATCTCCTGGAACCAGGTACAGGATTTCAGGCAGGAGGGGACTTTTACGTTCCAGGCGATTTTAAAAGCGCCCCAGACAATTGTTTACCAGTATCAGAACATGGGGCCGGGGCGTCTTAACGAGTGCACCATCGGAATCGAAAACGGCGCCGGTTCTGTCGGGTGCCAGGTGGTCAACGATGCATCATATGCGCATAGCCAGTTGGCCGTCGGTTTCTTCTATCAGCCCCCGCTTCCACCGCTTAACTGGATTTCGGTCCTTCCATCCAACGGGGAGGTCCCTTCGGGAGGAGAGTCGAATGTCAGTGTCCGTTTCGACGCTGGCTCTCTGCCGCTGGGTCTCTACACGGCAAGCCTGAGACTCTTGACCAACGACCCCGACAACCTTACCAGCCTCATTCCGGTCTCCATGGAAGTCTCGCCGCAGTCGAATCAATACGTGCCTGGCGATGTTAACCACAACGGCCAGGCTGACGGGGTCGACGTTATTTTCATGGTCAATTTCTTCAAAGGTATGGGTGACCCGCCCCCTTGCTGCATTGAGTGCACCCCGGGCAATTTCCTCTATGTGGAAGCTGATGCCAACGGCAATTGCGTTGCCAATGGTGTTGACGTCAGCTATTTTGTCAATTATCTCAAAGGCGTCGGGCCGGCAATATCGTATTGTCCCGACTGCCCGCCAGGCCGGTGAAGAATTCATCAGCGGCAGGATCGCTTCTTGCCGCTGATCACTCATTCGATCATCTTCGCTTCAAGAGGACAAATGAAGTCCGCAAGATTGGTATTTGTCATAATCGCCACTGTGGTCCCCGGCGCCATTATGGACACACCGCCATCACTCTCAAGCGATATTGTCTCCGGCAGAGCCGGGCAGCATAACTGCCGACTGTATGCGGCCATCTCAAGCTCTATTCCCGACAGCGTTATCTATCATGACCTTGTTAGCTTCCCACAGTCTTTAAAGGTCCTTTCGCGGCTTTTCTATATCGACGGTTGGGGGATTGCCTATTATCCGGGCTCCGTCCCTGGCGTCGAGAGAAGTCCCTTCAGGGCCTACAGCGATCCGCGCTTCGACTCTGTGGCCGTCAGAGCCGATACCGCCAACTGTTCCGTCGTCCTGGCCCACATACGGCTATGCACAGTTGGGTGCTGCTGTCCCGGATGCTACACGGTTCGTGACCCACATCCATATATTAGAAACAAGAATGGCCGCTACTGGGCATTTGCTCACAACGGCACAATTGAGAAGTCCGTCCTCTGGAGCCTCATTGACGACGATTACCTTTCCCAGAACCCTCCCAATGGTTCCGGGCTTCCCGAATGCGATCCCACGGATACATCGCTAATCGTAGACTCCGAGCTGCTATTCATTCTGCTCATGGAGCATATCGAGGCGAGCAATTGGGGCGTTTTATCGGGGCTTACGAATGCTCTTACTCAGCTTATATACGCGGATTCCGCTTCACAGGCCAATTTCGTTTTGAGCGACGGTCGGGACCTCTGGGCATTCCGAAAAGGGAATACTCTATTCTGCCTTTACGATTCCCTGAACGGCTACTCCGCCGTGGCCTCGGATTTCACGACATATTATCAGGAGAATTGGCAGACAGTTCACGATTATGAACTCATTCACATCGCGGCAGGGGAGAGGCCCGAATTTATCGACCTTCGCCAGTATCTCGCGCCTATTGTCACATGTCCTACGGATACGACACTTTTATTCGTGCCGGGGCGCGAGGCGTGCCTCAGGGGCTTCGACATTTTCGACCCCGATAACAATGTCGCAGAAGTCAGGGTCAACACAGGAACCTATAGCAATGGCAGGGTCTGCTTCTGGCCAGGCGAGGGGGAGAACATCGTCGTCTTGACGGCAACAGACGGCAGCGACAATGCGGCTTCCTGTTCCACAGCCGTGAACGCTATTCTTACCGACCCGGGGCTTCTCACGGGAACTGTGGTCGATACCACCTCGACGCCGCTGGACAGCGTCCTGGTCTTCATGGAAGTTTCCGAAATCTCGTCGACCACCAATTCCTCGGGCGATTATCAGATTCCCGACATCGTGCCGGGACTGTACGACGTGAGGTTTTCCAGGCCAGGTTTTATGGAGACCACAGCCACGAGCATTCAGATCTCGCCGAATGACACCACGGAGCTCGACATCGTCCTGCGGCCGGGTTGCATTTATGTTCCCGGCGACGCCAACGGCAACGGCGAATTCAACGGCATCGACGTGTCGTATAGCGTCAACTTCCTGAAAGGGCTTGGGCCCGCCCCAATCGATACCTGTAATTGCCCTTATTGGGGACCTATATTTGCCGCCGCCGACGCCAACGGCAACTGTTCCTTCAACGGCGTCGATGTCACCTATTCGGTGAATTATCTGAAAGGGTTAGGGCACCCACCACAGGCCTGCTCGGATTGCGAGCCATCCCCTTCGAAATAGAAGCGATTTCGCCCTAAATCGCCTTGTAAAACACCGGCTAATTGATATATTTCGTTTGTCGACAGACTGAATGAGATGAAGAATTCGCTTGAGGAGGATTAGTGAAATCTACTTTGAAAATGGTGGTAATTCTCGGCTTGCTTTTGGTACCCCTGGTCGCAGCCGATACCGGCCAGCACTATCTTAAGTTCTCGATCCACTCTCGCGATGAGCTTCCCAAGATCACGAAACTCGTCTCGATCGACAATGTCGATGGCTTGACGGTCTACGCCTATGCCACCGACCAGGAATTCGAGAATTTCAGGTCCTTGGGCTACAGCTACCAGGAGCTTCCATCTCCAGGAACGCTTACAGTGCCTCGGATGTCCGACGACCCCGGGCTGATTCTTGATTGGAACTACTATCCCACGTACCAGGCCTACCTCGATTTGATGAGTCAATTCGCCGCCGACTATCCCGACCTCTGCACAATAGTCGACATTGGCGAGTCGGTTAACGGTCGCCAGCTCCTTTTCGCCAAACTGTCCGATAATGTCAATACTGAGGAGAACGAGCCTGAGGTCATGTACTCCAGCACCATGCACGGCGACGAGACCACCGGCTACATCCTGATGCTGCACCTAATCGATTACCTGCTCACAAATTATGGCACTGACCCCGAAGTCACGAATATGGTCGACAACCTGGAAATCTGGATTAATCCCCTGGCCAACCCCGACGGTACCTATTACGGCGGCGACAATACTGTCTACGGCGCCATCCGCTATAATGTAAATGGGGCCGACCTCAATCGCAATTTCCCCGACCCCGCCGATGGCCCGCATCCCGATGGCCGAGCCTGGCAGCCGGAAACGATTGCCATGATGGATTTCTTCGCTGCTCACAGCTTCACGATTTCTGCAAATTTCCACGGGGGCGCGGAGGTTGTCAATTACCCCTGGGATACTTGGTCAAGGCGTCATCCCGATGACAGTTGGTTTATCTCCATCTCGCGAGCTTACGCCGATTCTTGCCACGAGCACAGCCCCCCGGGATACATGACCGATCTCAACAACGGCATCACCAACGGCTACGATTGGTATCGTGTCGCCGGAGGGCGCCAGGATTATATGACGTATTTTATGAACGGTAGGGAGGTGACGATCGAGCTCTCCCACACCAAGCTCCTGCCGACGGGTCAGCTCCTGGCCCACTGGGATTACAACAGGATTTCTTTTCTCAATTACTTGGAAAACGCACTTTATGGGGTCAGAGGTATCGTCACAGATGCAGGCACCGGGCTGCCTTTGCAAGCCACAGTCACCGTCTTGAGCCATGACGTTGACAGTTCCATGGTCAACACCGACCCTGACGTAGGAGATTACCACAGAATGCTCGCCCCCGGCACTTACGATCTGGTCTTTTCGAGCTCGGGGTATGTTCCTCAGACTGTAGATGGGGTCACCGTCAGAAACCGTGAGGCAACGGTTGTAGATGTTCAGCTTGAGCCTCTTCCGAATGCCCCTGTCATGGCTTTCGTGGGGCATGATGCAGGTGCCATCGATCCGGGTGATTCTGTCTCCATGCATATAACGCTCGCCAACAATGGCGGGGGAGAGGCTACCAACCTGGTCGGCCTCCTGGGCGCCACTGACCAGTATATAGATATCCTCCAGAACTCATCCACTTACCCCACGATTCCTCCGTTGGGTGGTGTCGGAGTGTCGATATCCGCTTATCGATTTGTCGTGTCCCCTTCATGTCCTCGTTATCACGAGGTGACTTTCAATCTGGGCCTCACTGCCGACGGCGGCTATGTTGACACCCTTTTCTTCACGGTCTTGATTGGGCAGGCTATCGAAGATTTCGAAACCGGTGACTTTACGAGCTTCCCCTGGCAGATGGGCGGCTACGCCAATTGGGTGATTAATGCCTTACTGCCATATGAGGGCAATTTTTGCTCCAGATCGGGCACCATAACCCACAATCAGGGAACCGAGCTTCTCGTGCAGCTCAACGTTGTCGTCGATGGCGTAATCACTTTTCATTACAAAGTCTCGTCCGAGGCCGGCTACGATTATCTTAAGTTCTTTGTCGATAACAACGTTCAAGCCCAATGGGCGGGCGATGTTCCCTGGTCTGAGGGGACTTTCAACATAGCCGCGGGCAGTCACACATTCAAATGGGGATACTATAAGGACAACTCAGTCTCCCACGGCAGCGATTGCGCCTGGGTCGATTACATCGTCTTTCCGCCGATTGCCCAGGCCCTGGAGATTATTACCGATACCCTTCCGGACTGGACTGTTTCGCGGCCATATTCGCAGCAACTCGAGGCTTCTGGTGGCTTCGGCGCCCTGAACTGGACCGACCTCGGCCGCGACCTCGTTGGAACAGGCCTCTCGTTGACCGGTGACGGCCTCGTTACGGGCACACCCGCCTATGCCGGTCAGATATCGTTTACCGCCCGTGTCCAGGATGAAGCTGGAGGCTCGGCCCAGCGGCCGTTCTCTTTTGGCATAAACCCTTCAATTCAAATTACCACCGATTCCTTGCCTGATGGCATCGTAGGCATGCCTTATTCTGAACAACTCTTGGCTTCCGGGGGTACAAGGCCACTCGCCTGGGTCGACAGGGATGATGACCTGTCCGGCACGGGCCTGTCGCTTTCGCAAGAAGGGGTCGTCTCGGGAACGCCGCTGGCGCAGGGGATGATCAGTTTCACCGCGGTCGTGACCGACTTAGCAGGAGATACAGACGAGCGCGACTTGACTATTTCTATTACAAGATCAGGCTTGTATCTGCCAGGGGATGTTAATGGCAATGGCGAGACGAACGGTGTTGATGTCGTCTACCTTGTGAATTATTTCAAGGGCTTCGGAGACCCGCCGCCCTTTGGCATGGATTGTTCTCCCCACGGACAAATCTACGCAGCAGCCGAAGTCAATGGCAATTGCATAGTGAACGGGGTGGATGTCACATACTTGGTAAACTTCTTCAAGGGCGGTGCATCACTCCTCTTCTGCCCGGATTGTCCTCCCGGCAGGACGAATCCGATGACGTCGCAATAACACAGGAGCGCCAACGCGCCTTTCGAGGATAGCATAATTGTATTGACATTCTATCAAAAAATAGTATACTAACATCAGTAAACTGAACAATCTCGACATCTTGCGTCGGCCCAGACTAATCACTTCAAAAAGTGGGTGAGCTATGAAAACTCTCATAATCATCTTTGCTGCCGTTTTCATGATATCGGCATCGGCATATTCACAAGCCGGCTACTGCGATCTGAACGGCAATGGCTTCCCCGATGTTAGCGATTTGGTTAGATTTCATAACATGCTCTTTAGCTGCAATTTGCCGGATTCGCTGCCTGATTATCTGCCCGAATGGGATTGCGATGCCGATGGCCTCCATCTAACTCTTTCGGACCTCATGAGCCTGAATCTCAAATTGATTTATGGCGAAGCTTACGGAGATGGGCAGTTGATCAATTCCGAGTCGGATACGGTCTTGATACCCGACCTTTTGACCTATCCGGGCGCTACCATCGAGCTACCCGTTATCGTGCGCTCGGAGCTTTCCTTAAGCGGTGCCCAGGTCTTCGTTCTCTATGACTCAACCGCGCTGACCATTACGGGAATCAGTTCGCCTGTTAACACGTTGGGAGGCCCATGCTTCTACGGCTCTGGCATGTCGGCGTTCGCAACCGCTTTCCTTGACGGCGAGATCCTTCTCGATACGCTTCTTATTATTGAAGCGCAAGTCAACCCGGATATTCAGCCCCCCATGCTGACCACTCTCACCTTCGGCGATAACCCTCATCATGCGGCCTATACCGGTCTCTCGTTGGTCGATACACTGGCCGTGCCACCGGATCCGCAGGTCGCTTTCATCAGGCCCGTTAAGGTCCCCTGCAATATTCTGGTGCTCGAAACCGCTGTCGAAGAAGCACCCCAGGAGTCGGACAAGCCGTCTCTGGAGGTTTGGAACACTCCCGGGAATCTTACGTTCCATATAGCTCTTCATCTTCCGGAGCCTGCCGACATCGATCTGAGGATTTTCGACATTCTCGGCAGAAACATAGCCGAAATTGCGCACGGCGGGTACGACGCAGGAGACCATTATTTTTCGTGGGACGCGGCCGCTAAGTCATCCGGGGTCTATTTTTGCTGCCTGTTCTTGGATGGCTCTAAAATTAGCAGAAAAATCATCTTGATGAAGTGATATCACAGGTATGTTCTCGACAGAGCAGAACTTTCTGCCTCTACGAGGCCGTCCTTCTCACCTGCCCCGTTGTTACAATGGATTTGGTCTCATTGTCTTGATTCGGAAGCCCGCCTTCCTACAGGGGCCTTATTGACATTTCATTCCCGATTGGATATAAAGGCATAAGCAGGTCAGGAATGTATGCCAAAAAGAAAACGCGATTTCAGCAGCTTAACTATCCTCGGCCGTGAGGCGAAACCATCAAAGAAGCTTGAGACTTTCCCTAATCGCTCGCCGCGCAGATACTATCTGGTCACCTTGGAAACCAATGAATTCACATGCATCTGTCCCCTCACCGGTCAGCCGGATTTCGCAACCATTAAGATTGAGTATATCCCCGATAAAAAGATAGTCGAGTCGAAATCGTTGAAAATGTACCTCTGGTCGTTCCGCAGCGAGGGCCACTTTCACGAGCACGTAATCAATATCATTATCGATGACTTTATCAAGGCTGTCGACCCTCATTGGTGCAAGATAACAGGCGTTTTCAATGTTCGGGGTGGGATCGGAATTAGAGTCGATAGCGAACATATCAACACACCCGAAGCCAAGAGAGCCGTCTTCGGCAATTAGGACGTGCCAGACGACACCAAGCAATATCGCTGGCTCTTGCCCATAGCGTCGCTCTTCGTCGCTACCCTCATAACCTCCAACATCGTTGCCGTGAAAATCGTGGTGATTCTCGGACTCGTGTTACCGGCCGCTGTCATTCTCTTCCCCGTAACTTATATTATTGGCGACGTACTGACAGAGGTCTACGGCTATGCTCGCGCCCGGCAAGTAATCTGGACTGGCTTCTTCTGCAATCTCGTAGCCGTGATTGCTATTTGGATTGCCGGTCTCCTGCCGTCAGCGCCATTCTGGAATGCAAATGTTTATAATCTGCCAAGCGAATCCGAAACTGCCTACCGTGCCATTCTCGGTTTCACGCCGCGCTTGCTGATAGCCTCGTTCATCGCCTATCTAGCCGGTGAATTCTTGAATTCGATAGTGTTGGCAAGGCTGAAAGTCAAAACCCGCGGACGATTCCTCTGGGTTCGCACCATAACATCGACTATAATAGGGCAGGGCGCCGATTCGGCGATATTCATCAGCGTTGCTTTTATCAGCGTCCTTCCCGGCGGTGCACTGGCAACCACCATCATCTCGCAATGGCTCTTCAAGGTCGGCTATGAAGCGCTGGCAACACCGCTGACATACCTCGTCGTCAACGCCCTCAAGAGGGCAGAGGGAATAGATTATTTTGACAGGGAAACGAAATTTAGGATTGTGTAAAGTATTGGTCATGCGTAGGCACGTATCATGCCGCAATGCTGGAATGACTGGTACAATGAACGGCGCCTATACCAAGCAGATGCAGGCCTTGAACAACTGGCTATGTGTTGACCTAACACCGTGCTTACAACATCTCCTGAAGCCTGAAAATTCGATCTTGAATTATTCATTTTGAACGTATTGGTGGCCCAAATCCTGCCATCAAACCGCTTGAAAATCGTCGCTCATTAGTATAAATTTCTCTCGTTCGCGCTCTTTTGATAGTGGGAAGCGAAGGAATTATGAAATTCGAGGACATCAATCATAAAATGTGGGAGAATTTATCATGAGCAAAAAAATAGCTGAAATTTTAGGTAAGGATGCTGAATATCTGCTCGGACACTGCTCCAAAACCGTTCCCAAAGAGCAGCTGCATCTGCCGGGGCCGGATTTCGTCGATCGGGTTCAGGCCCTTTCCGACCGTCCAGTCCGGGTTTTGCGCAGCCTTCAAAGCATGTTCAGCAATGGACGCATGTCCGCCAGCGGCTATCTGTCCATTTTGCCGGTCGACCAGGGAATCGAGCATTCCGCCGGGGCCTCGTTTGGGCCCAACCCGATTTATTTCGACCCCGAGAATATCCTGAAGCTGGCTATCGAGGGGGGGTGCAACGCTGTGGCTTCAACGCTCGGTGTCCTCGGCTCGATGGCACGCAAATATGCCCACAAGATACCATTCATTCTCAAAATCAACCACAGCGAACTCTTAACCTACCCCAACAAGTATGACCAGGTTCTTTGGGCCAACGCCCGGCAGGCATTTGAGATGGGAGCCACCGCCGTGGGCGCTACCGTATACTATGGTTCGGCGGAGAGCTCACGCCAGATTCAGGAAATATCGGAGGCCTTCGACCAGGCGCACCAGCTTGGCATGGTTACAATCCTCTGGGCCTATTTGCGCAATTCGGCGTTCAAGAAGGATGGTGTCGATTACCACGAGGCCGCCGACCTCACCGGCCAGGCCAACTATATGGCGGTCACCATCGAGGCCGACATCGTCAAGCAAAAGATGGCCATGGTCAACGAGGGGTACAAGGCGATCAATTTCGGCAAGACCAGCTCCAAGGTCTATTCCAATCTGACATCGCCACACCCGATTGACCTGGTTCGCTACCAGGTGGTCAATTGCTACAATGGCCGGGCCGGAATGATCAATTCCGGCGGCGCCTCGGGAGAGAACGACCTGGTCGATGCGGTCAAAACGGCGGTCATTAACAAGCGCGCCGGCGGCATGGGGCTTATCATGGGACGCAAGGCCTTCCAACGCCCGATGGAAGAAGGCGTCAAGCTCATTCACGCTGTCCAGGATGTCTACCTCGATAAAGAGGTGACGATAGCATAAGCGCTTTCAATAATGGGTGGCAGACCCCCCGGTCTGCCCCATGGAAGGTGGCGTCGGGTTCCCTAACCCGACGCTCTTTTTGCGACGTGTGACAAGTTATGCTCCGTCGGCGCGTCATCACAGATTCTATATGAGCTTAAAGCTGAAATAAGAAGAATAGGAAACTTAAACGAATGATAGGAAAAAGTGTAATCCTATTTGAAAGTATCAATCGAATCAACTGGCGCTTTGGATCTTGACTCCACTGCTCGTCCGGCGATATGCGGGGTGATGCCAAATGCATGAAATAGGAAAGCCAAGATATCTGTCTGTTCATCGATGGCCTTTGAAAATGGCTTTCCTAAGCCATGGCCGCCTTCGGCCTCCACACGAAGCAGTTTCGGATTGTTGCCGTCATCTCGTGCCTGAAGCGCGGCCACGAATTTGTAGGAGTGAAGAGGGGGAACGCGGTCATCATTTTCCCCGGTGGTCACCAGCATCGACGGGTATTTGGCGAAGAGGCTGATGTTGTGATAAGGCGAGTATTTCCGCAAATACGAAAATATGGCTTCGTTTTCTTCCGGGCGGCCGTACTCGCTGATCCATTTATCTCCGACCGTGAATTTGGGATAGCGAATCATATCTGTCACCGGGACCTGGCAGATGACTGCCCCAAATAAATCGGGATGCTGTTCCATGCTGGCCGCAACCAGCAAGCCGCCATTGCTTCCGCCCCAGATGGCCAGTCTGGCCGGGGAAGTGATTTTGCTGTCGATGAGCCAGTAGGCGGCATTGGCAAAATCATCGAAACAAACCTGTTTCAACTGGCGCATACCACCGCGGTGCCAGTTCTGCCCGTACTCGCCGCCTCCTCGGATATTAGCCACCGCATATATACCTCCGTTTTCAAGCCATATAAGCACTGGTGGGGAAAATTTCGGCATGATGCTTACACCGAAGCCTCCGTATCCATAGAGAATTGTCGGATTGTTGCCGTCAATTTGTAGGTCCTTTCTGTAGGTGAGAAACATGGGCACCGTTATTCCACCGAACGACTTATACACCACCTGCCTGGTGACATATTTGGATAAATCGAATTCGACTTCTGCGGTCCTGAACAGCTTGAGTTCGCCGGAATTAAAATCGTAAGTGTAAATGGTGGGCAGACATATGAAGGATTCGAATTCGATAAACATTAAGAAATCCTCTTTTCTCCCATAAACGTCGTCTATACTGCCAATCGTGGGAAGCTCGATTTCCCTAATCACGATGCCGTCAAGATCGAGGATAATTAGCCTGTCGTAGGCGTCTTCCGTATATGTTATGACGAGACAGCTATCGACCATCAGCGCCTTACTTATGACATGATCCGTCGCGGGCACTATGTCGCGCCATTTTTTCTTGCCGGGGTCGCTCAAATCAACCGAGATGACTTTGCCTCCGGGGGCCTTGAGGCCGGTGTGAAAATAAAATGTAGTCCCGATATTGTCGATGTATCTATAATAACTTTCGCAATTTTTCTTGAGGACCTGAAACCCGCCGTTCGTATCGAGCTCCCGATAGTAAATATCTTGCTTACTAGCTTCATTGGTCCAGACGTTCAGCACTTGGTACTTGCCATCGAAAGTGACAAGATGAGAGAAGTCGGCGCTTTTATCTTTTGAATTTTCATAAACTAGCGAATCCGAAGCCTGAGGTGTTCCGAGCTTGTGGTAATACAATTTCCGAAAATGGTATTGATCCCTTTCCGAAACCGTTCCGGGCTCCGGCCACCGGTCATAGTAGATTCCCGAATTGTCAGGCGCCCAAAACAGATTTACAAACTTGCACCAATTAAGCACCTCGGGGAAGTTCTCACCGGGATCGATATCTCTAAAGCGAATCTCCTGCCAGTCGCTTCCGCCAGACGACAAGGCATAAGCCAGCTTTGTACCATCGGAGTTGATTGCCTGGGCCGTGATGGCCACAGTGCCGTCAGGGCTAAGAGGGTTGGGGTCGAGCACTACCACTGGGTCGCCGTAGAACCCCAGTCGCATATATAACACGTATTGGTTTTCCCCAATAGCCCGTCGGTAAAAGAAAAACCGTTCGCCTCTCCTGAAAGGCCGATGCGAATTCTCTACTTGCGAGAGCTCGGTAAGGCGCTCTTTGACGGCGGCTCTGAATGGGATGGAATCAAGGTAGCCGCGTGTCAGCTCCGTTTGCGCCTCCACCCAGGCCTTGGTTTCCGGGGAAGATGAATCTTCGAGCCAGCGATAAGGATCGAACACCTTCTGACCGTGGTAGTAGTCGACCACATTCACCGTCCTGGTCGATGGATAAGTTACCTGTTGAGACAAGGTGATAGCGGGTAGAAAAAGCCCGACCACAATAATAAGAGAAAGTACGCCCCTGAAGCTTGAGCCAAATGGTCGCAACGATGTCATGCGCACCTCGCCGTCCGATCACACAGCAAAACCATGCTGCAAATAGAATATGGAACTATCTCCTAATTGTCAAAAGGAAAGGCGCACCTCGTAGTCCCTGACCCCGCAGGAACTCCCTGACCAACTTCACTATATTCGCCCTGCTCAAAACACCGGCTTCTTCTCGATCGTAACGCAAGCCGGATTCCACTTCAGTCTTATATTCGCTTCGATACCCTATCCGCTGAACGCAACAACATTACCCTGTCCCTTGATGACGAATTTATGCATTCACGCAGCCGCCGGAAACTACGGCCAGCGCTGCCCCAGTTCTTCGGTGAATCGAATCTGAACATTTCAGCCACAACTAAGCCTTCCTGAAGCTGTTGTTTTTAAGGGATATGCTTTTTCGACGTGATTACGATATTCTGAGAGAACTTACCGCCTTTTTATAATCCTTTGAGCCAAAGATATATTCGCCCGCCACAATCATCGTGGCGCCATTAGCGATCGCGACCTTGGCTGTCTCGTCGTTGAGACCGCCATCAACTTCGATCTCATAGCGATACCCGTTCTCTATTTTAAGCCGCGCAGCCTCGGCGATCTTAGGAACAACCCTTTGTATGAGCTCCTGCCCGCCGAACCCGGGATAGACTGTCATAATAAGAAGAATATCGATTTCGCTCAGATAGTCTTCTATTATCGATAGCGGCGTATCAGGCTTAATGCTTACTCCGAACATCTTACCGAAACTCTTCACGATTTCATGCAACTGCGGCACCGGCACAGAAACCTCCGCATGCACCGTGATATTATCCGCGCCCGCTTCGGCGAATCGTTCTATAAACGACTGCGGATTATCAAGCATCAAGTGCACGTCGAGCGGAAGCCTGGTTATGCTGCGGACCGCCTTAACGAGCTTTGGCCCGAACGTCAGATTTGGTACAAAATGCCCATCCATGATATCGAGGTGCAGCCAATCGGGCCCGGCCTTCTCAATGGCCAGAATCTCATCCTCCAGGTGTAGCAAATCCGCAGAGAGTATCGACGGTGCCACTTTAGTCATATATCATTCCAGGGTAGATATCGTCAGATTGACCGTCGTCCATTTCTTCACGCTCAGGCTGATGGGCACCGATTGCGCCACAACTGTTTCCGGCAGAAGGTCGTTGTTGACTGAATAACTTAGATCGCCGATCAAGAGAAAATTCTCTTCGGCAAGCGCCCTGGCTTCATCAAGGTCCAGGCCGATGAATTTGGGCACCCTCACCATCATCTCGCTTTCGGTGCGGTTGACTATGAGCTGAACCTCGGCGTTGAGCTTCATAATAGTGCCGGCCGAAGGGACCGACGAGATGACAACTCCATCGGGCCGCGACTCATCCGATTGCCAGACAATGCCGCCGGGTTGCAAACCCTCCTTTTCCAGGAGGAGCCGAGCTTCCCTGAGTGTGAATCCTTCCAACATCGGCACCTGTGCCGATGCCGAGCCTTTGCTCAAGGTCAAAATTACTTTGCGAGTGGTCTTTACGATTGAGCCGCCATATGGAACCTGGTTGATGACCGTTCCCTTCGGATTATCGGCGTCATATTCCTCGCTTCCCACGGCGACACCAAGTTCGGCCTCTTGCAGCTTTGTCTCTGCCGCTTGCAGCGACATGTCGATCACGTTCGGCACTTCGGTCTCGGAGCCTTGCCTGGTTATCACCGGCATTACAACGAAGTTGAGCGCCATCACGATTGCCAGGGCGCCGCCAATAAAAACAGAGGCGGCAATGAATACGGCTGGCAGAAGCTCTTTGTTGAATTTATTCGCCATGGTTTTTTCTCAGCAACGCAAATCCGCCGGCCCCTATCCCGTGCCGATGCGGCCAGGTCCTGTACACGCCGGGCCTCGTGCGGAATTCACGAAGGTATTCATTATCCGAGTCCTGCAAATGAAACTCCCCGTGCGATTCCAGGAAATCATCTATCGCTTCTTCGATCTCCTCCGGCTCGGTAGTGCAGGTAGAATAAACCAGCCGGCCACCATCGGAAAGGAATTCCACAGCCTTGGCGAGCATTCTTCTTTGCAGCCCAGCCAGCGCCTGGACGTCCTTTTCCCGCTTCGACCATTTCAAATCGACGTTGTGCGGTAAGGTACCGAAACCCGTGCACGGCACGTCGAGAAGAATATATTCCATTTTGCGTGCCGGTGCAAATTCAAATACGTCCTCACAGACTGTCTTCACATTCGGCAGCTTCAGGCGTCGAATGTTCTGCTCGACCAGTTTCAAGCGAGCGCGGTCCTTATCGACCGAAATGACTTCGCCGTCCGGGCCCACCATATCAGCCAGCGCCGATGTTTTCCCTCCCGGGGCCGAGCAGATGTCGAGAACGCTGGCTCCCGGCAGCGGATTGAGAAGATAAAGCGGAATGCCCTGAGCTTCATCTTGCGCCATGAGGGCGCCGTTGGCGAACAATTCCGACCTGATCACCTTGAGTGTTTCATCGGTCTCGATATAATCAGCGAGATACCTTCCTGGCACGGCTTTCACTCCCGCGTTCCCCAGGTCTGCGATAATTTCATCTCGGCTTCTTTTACTCCCCATAACCCTGAAGGATGTAGGTGCCGGCTTATTCATTGCCGAGAGTATCGCCTCCGTCTCATCATATCCATATCGGCCAAACCATCTCTTGACAACCCAGCGAGGAAACGAGTGGAAAGTCGAAAGATACTTGAGGGGCTCGGTTTTCGAGTCGGGAAACTTCGCCTTCAGCGGCTCCCTGATGTAAGATCGCAAGACCGCGTTGACAAAGCCGGCATCCCGCTTCAGGCCGCTATCGGAAAGAACGCTCACAGTTTCATCTACCGCCGCAAACTGCGCCATGCCGGGCATCTCTATCAGCTGATACAGTCCCATGCGCAGCGCCGCCAGAACTCTTGGCTTCTGGGAGCGCAACGGGGCTTTTATGAAAACCTGAGCGATGTAATCCAGCTTTTTGAGGTGCCGGATCGTCCCTTTGACGATCTCCCAGGCGAGACCCCTGTCGCGCTCGGGCATTCCCGGCGGCAGATGGGCGTCGAGAATCTCGTCCGGGTCTCTCCGCCTCTTTTGGTACTCAATCAGGGACTCCCAGGCAAGCCTTCGCGCCGAACTGGCGTTCTTCTTCATACGAGCTCTAACGGTTCCACCAGCCGCATGCCAGATTTATGGAATTGATCCAGGCGATGAATTATTATCGTTTTTGCCATAATGGCATCGATGCCAAGCCCAAATATCAAAATCTCCTCGGGCTTGATATGCCCTTCCGGAGTCTGCCATATGTCGACAATCAGGCCTTGTTCATCGGCCCCAATTTCATCGATAAATTGCCCTGCCTCAATTTGGGTTTCCCCCTGGGGGCGGTGACGGCTTACCGAGAGTCTCTTATCGCGGGCCAGCCAGGCCAGCTTTTCGCTGTCATACTCGATTCCATCCAACCTGGGGACACGGTAGCGCGCCAAATTCAATTGCTTGGATAGCGAGGCCACGTTGGCGAAATAATGCTTGTGAGCGAGAAGCCCAATTCCCGGAGGTAGGGCCTGCCGCAGGCGCACCATATATTCTTCGCGAAAAGGCCTTGTCAATTGGAGATCGAGGTATTCCGCCTCGGATGTATACCCGACTGGCAACGGCTGCCCGAAAGATAATTTGATGTGAGGATGAAACCCTTCACTGAACGCCACTGGTAGTTCAGCGCGTCTCAAAGCCCTGTACAAAGCCCGAATCATATCGAGGTGAGATAGGAATCGAATTTCCGGACCCCTGGAGTATCTAAGGCGCACTTTATAAGTGCCTGACGCCGCAGCCACCCCGACTGTCCGCTTCGTCCTGCGCCCGAATCCAGATTCTTCCTGTTGCTGCTTGACATTCGGTTTCGCTCCCTCGAATACGCTTGCAGGAGGAATTGCCTCTTTCGATTTCTGATTTTCCTCCACCAAGAATTTTTTTGATATCCCTTTATCGATGTGGTCCCAGGGAAGAGGCGCTTCTTCATCGATCGCTGCCGCGTACCGATCGGGATCAATACCGCATTGGGCGAACGCCCCATACCACCGCTCCGCTTCGAACATTTCGCTCCAGCCGTCAAGCCTCGCTCCCTTTTCCCAAGCTTTGACGATCACCTTTCCCAGCCTCCTGTCGCCGCGTCCAATTACCCCCTCGATGAAGGCAAGGTCCAGGCCCCGGTATTTGATGCTTAAGTTTGTTTTCCTGGTGTGCGAATTGATTTTATCGATTTTCCTTTGCAGTTCCTCTTTAGTCCTCTGGCGCTCCCATTGCCAGGGAGTATGGCTCTTGGGATTGAAGGGGGAGAGCGCCACATTGATATTGCGCCCCTTCTTTTCCCGAACCATGAAGGAGAGCCTCCGCAGAAGGGCGCAGATGCCCTCGATATCATCATCCGTTTCGTCGGGAACGCCTATCATGAAATACAGCTTGAAAGTCTGCCAGCCCGCGGCCAGCGCTATATCGAAGGCTGAATATATTTCGTCATCGGAAATCCTCTTGCCGAGTATATTTCGCAGACGCTCTGTGCCGGCCTCCGGCGCCAGAGTCAATCCCGTTTTGCGCGCCGACGAGATCAAATCCAGAATCGATGACGTTATCGTCTCGGGCCTAAGCGACGGGAGTCCCAGGCCGATTCGCTGCTCGCTTAGACGGGGGCTGATTTCCGCCAATAACGGTACCAGGTGCTCGTAGTCGGTCGACGACAGCGACAGAAGCGTGACATCCTCATAGCCAGTGGCCGATATTCCGTCAAGCACGTGCGCCGCCGCCTCAGCCGGCGGTCTTTGGCGCCGCGGACGATACTGGTATCCGGCCTGGCAGAATCTGCACCCTCGCACGCAGCCTCGCATGATCTCGATTGCCAGATGGTCGTGGATGATTTCGACAAAAGGCACTATAGGACGGTCAGGATAATAGTCCCTCTTAAGCTCCGGCACGCTTCGGACCTTTATCTTGTCTGGAGCTTCGGGATTGAGCCTCTTCAACCCCGCATATCGCCCATCGGAACCGTACTCCGCCTCATACAATCGAGGGACATAGACCCCGGGAATTTGCGAAAGCTGTAAGAGCGATGAGGCCCTATCGAGGCGCCGCGACCGGGCGTCGATGACAGAATCGATAATTTCATGAATCGCTTCTTCGGCGTCGCCAATGAAAAATGCATCGATAAAATCGGCCATCGGTTCAGGGTTGAGCGCCGATGGGCCTCCTGCTAAAATCAGAGGATAAGACTCGCCGCGGTCTCTTGAGTTGAACGGAATACCCGCCAGACAGAGTATGTTGATCGCCGTCGTATACGTCATCTCGTACGTCAGATGAAATCCCAGAATGTCGAATTCTGAAAGGGGGGTCGCCGATTCCAGGGAAAACAAAGGAAAACCCTTTTTGGTCAGCACGTCCTGCATATCGGGCCAGACCGCGAAGGCCCTTTCGGCTAAGCAGTCAGGTCTTTTGTTTATGATGCCGTACAATATCTGCATGCCGATATACGACATGCCGATTTCGTACATGTCCGGGAAACAAAGCGCTATCTTCAGCAAGTCGGGGGAGTGCGCTTTGTGGATGGAGTTCAACTCGTTACCCACATAGCGGCCGGGCTTGATGACAAAGGGAAGTATCTCCTTATTAAGTACTTCCCTGAAGGGGTGCTTGTATTCCAATTATTATGCTCCAGACACCATAATTTACGACGTCTTTTACTGCACAGCCCTCCAAATCCCTCTTGATAGCTCTATAACAGATTCGGGCCGTCTACGAGCAAGAATATAATCTTTTGCGCTCACGATGGCAACAAGTGACGCCGCTACCGCTGATGCTTCATTGTCGACCGGCAGAAGGTTTCGCCTTAACTTTCGGCCTTTTCATAGCTCCAGGAACTTCGTCCGGCATCCATACAGCAATTGACATTCAAAGGAGTTCAAACTATATTGACTTCCCGGATAGTTGTCCTGACCCGGTAAGGGGTAGCAGCAGAAGCTCTGAAAGGGATTGAAATGGCACTTTCAAAAGGCGCAATCATCACTATTGGGATTCTGGGTGTCTTGGCGCTCATGATTATCGTGGCCGGCATTTTCATCGTCGTCCCCTATAACCGCTTGACTCGCTTGGACGTAGAAACGGATAGGGCCTGGGCCGAGGTCAATAACCAACTGCAGCGTCGTAATGACTTGATTCCGAACTTGGTAGAGACAGTCAAGGGATATGCCACCCATGAAAGAGAGCTGTTTGAGCATATTGCTGACGCTAGGGCAAAACTGGCCGGAGCGGCCTCCATTCCGGAAAAGATTTCGGCCTCCAATGAATTAAGCGGTCTTCTTTCCAGGCTTCTGGTCGTCGTCGAGAACTATCCCCAGCTTAAGGCCAACGAGAACTTCATGAAGCTCCAGGACGAGCTCGCGGGGACCGAAAATAGGCTGGCAGTCGCCAGGAACAGATATAACCAGGCGGTTGGGAACTATAACACTGCAATAAGAGTGTTTCCATCTAACATCTTCGCCGGTATTTTTGGCTTCAGTATTAAGGAGTTTTTCGAGGTGCCGGAAACGGCCAAAGCGGTGCCTCAAGTGCAGTTTTGAATTAAATCGGGTTCCTTCGCGGGAAACCCGGGTCAACATCGATTCGAATTTGAGCAGGTCGGGCGGCCGCCCCCGGTTAAAAAATGGGGGAGGAAAGTCCGAGCTTTCAAGGGCACGGATGCCTCGTAACACGAGGGGCCATTCGGCACGGATAGCGCCACAGAAAACATACCGCCCGTACGGGTAAGGGTGAAATGGCGGTGTAAGAGACCACCGGGTCCGCCGAAAGGGGGACCGCACGGCAAGCCCCATCCGAAAGAAAGGCCAAATAAGAGGAAAGAGGTGGCCCGCCTTGCCTGATCCTCGGGTAGGCCGCATGATCCCGGTGGCGACACCGGGGCCAGAGAGATGGCCGCCGCCTGTCACAGGGCACAGAACTCGGCTTATAGACCTGCTCAAATTCTGAATATCATACTTGGAGAAATACAGCAATGGAGCTGAAATGGGTAATTCAGCCCGAGCCAGACTTTAAAATCGTAACCAGACTCTCTCAGGAATTAAATATTCCCGAGGTTGTCGGTCGAATTCTCGTCAACCGCGGCGTTGACGATTACCAGGCCGCAAAAACATTCCTCAATCCCAGCCTCGCCGACCTCTTCGACCCCTTCGATATGTCCCAGATGGACAAAGCGGTCGAAAGGATAGTCCAGGCACTCAAGGCCAACGAGAAAATGATGATATACGGCGACTATGATGTCGATGGCATCACCGGCACGGCGTTGATGTTTCTGGTCCTCAATCGCCTGGGAGCCAACGTTTCTTATTATTTGCCCAACAGGCTTGTGGAGGGGTACGGTATTTCGGAGGACGGCCTGCAAGAGGCCGAAAAGCGCCAGATAAACCTGCTGGTCTCAGTTGATTGTGGCATTACGGCGGTGGATGAGATTGCCAAAGCCCGCGAAATGGGGATCGACTGCATTATCACTGACCATCATGAGCCGGGAGGCAAGATTCCCCAGGCCAATGCCATCGTCAACGCCAAGCTCGATGGCCCTCAAAACCCGGGCTTCGAGCTTTCAGCGGTCGGGGTTGCCTACAAATTCGCCCAGGCCCTTTATCGCAAACTGGGGCAGGATGAGACCGAGTTGGAACAGCATCTTGATCTGGTGGCGCTGGGAACGGCGGCTGATATCGTCCCCATGGTCGGAGAGAATCGTGTTCTCACCAAATTCGGGCTGCAGCAGATCGCCCGCACCACCAAGCCGGGTCTCAAGGCACTCATCTTTATCGCGGGGCTGATGGGCCAGAAAATCGGAACGGGGCAGGTGGTTTTCATTCTCGCCCCCAGGATTAACGCCATCGGACGGCTCGGCGATGCCCAGCAGGCGATTAAGCTTCTGACCACTCGAGACGAGAGCATGGCCCATACCATCGCTCGCATCCTGAATGCCGAAAACAAACGCCGTAAGGACATCGATGAGCAAACCATGATGGAGGCGTTGGAGCAGATCGAAAGCAGCGTCGATATGAGCCGCGACCGCGCCATCGTGCTGGCTTCAACCGGCTGGCACCAGGGAGTAATAGGCATCGTCGCCTCCAGGCTGGTGGAACGCTTCCACAGGCCGACGGTCATGATCGCCATCGACGGCATGGAAGGAAAAGGCTCCGCCAGGTCTATCCCGGGCTTCCATCTATATGAGGCTTTGAAGGAATGCGAGTCGGAGTTGATACGCTACGGCGGCCACAAATATGCCGCCGGCCTCTCGATCCTCCCCGAGAAGATCGAGACCTTCAGGGAGCTGTTGAACTCCGTTTCGGCGAGAATGCTCTCCGATGACGACCTCATACCCAAGTTGGATATCGACGCCGAGCTTGACCTCGAAAAAATCAATGATGACTTCGTTTTTTTGCTCGAAAAACTTGCGCCTTTCGGCCCTTTGAATATGCGGCCCGTTTTCGTCAGCTATGCGGCCGAGGTTGTAGGGACGCCGCATGTCGTGGGCAACAACCACCTGCGCTTCCGGGTCCGAAAAGGAAATAAGATCCTTGATTGCATAGGATTCAATCTCGGAGAATTCCTCCGCAATCTGACTTACCGCCCAATCTTGATCGATATGACCTACGTCCTCGAACACAATTACTGGAACGGTTCAAACCGCATTCAGCTACGCTTGAAGGCCTTGAAGCTCACCGGCCAATCCACACAGCAGCCCTCTTGAAAATTCCGATTCGGCTGATGAATGTTACAGCCGTGGTTGGCACTGAATCATCGTTAGTTTGGATGATTACTTGAGCAATGTCAGCTTAATAGTCTGCGAATTAGACGAGTATTGAAGTCGAGCAAAGTAGATTCCCGACGATGCCCCATCGCCGCTGAAATCCATGCGGTAATGGCCTTTCTCAAGCCAGCCGCGCTGCAATGTCGCCACCTTGCGTCCGAGGATATCAAAAATCTCGAGACTCACGTTCGACGGCTGCTCGATGCAGAAACTCAGGCTCGTGGCGCAGTTGAATGGGTTTGGGTAAGCCGCAAAAAGGTCGACGTCGTCTGGCAGGCTTTCGTCTACGCCGGTATAATGCCCCAAAAACTGCGACATCACGGGCCGATGATCCGATATCCGGTTCCGGTAGTTGGGATATTCGTCGTCGAGGCGCAGCGTGATGGTATTGCCGCTGCCGTATTCGTCGTTGGCAAATGCCGAAATCATCAGATGGTCGATAAGAGAATTGAATGACGGATAGGAAGCCCAGTATGGATTCCCCGCCAGAGGAAGTGTCAGAAACCTGTAGCTCAGAGAATCCGTCAGCAGCGGCCAGAAGACGTTTTGGCTTTGTTCGTCATCGAGCTCGTCGTTCCAATCGCCGATCACAATCCAGTCCTGGTCGGGAGCGCCGGGGATATTGTTGTCGAGATAGGCTTTCAGCATCAGCACCGCCGCCTGGCGACGCAATCGGTCGTCATCCGTGTCTCCAGCCTTAAGATGCAATACAATAAGGTGAAAATCGAATTGATACTGACCAAAATCCACGGCGGCATAGACGTGGATCGGCGGCCTGGGAAATTGATATTGATAGCCGACGAACAGCTGCTCCACATAATCGACCGTGGCACGGTCGGTGCGCCAGAGCACGCCGGTTTTCAGATACGGATATCCGGAATAATCATACGGCGCGAACAGGCCGTCCCAGCCGGGCAAGCGCTCGAGCAATTGATAGAAGGCATTGGTGTCGGCTATTTCCTGCATCCCGACTATGTCTATATCGAGGTCCTGGATGAGTACCGCCAGCGTGTCGATTGTCCGGAAGCCGCTGCCGGGAAATTCGTGCACGTTCCAGGTCACCAGGTCGAACGTGGTGTCCGTTCCTCGCGGCTGTACTAAGGGCTGAGCGGCGACATCGAAGAATGCCCATGCAAGTACCAGGCCGAACATTAGGGCTTTGGAACGAAGTGACGAATTAAAGCTCCCCATTTAGGTCCTCTCTCCATATAATAAACATTAAATGCTCTCGATGTCAATTCATTACGGGGCAGCCAGGCAACGCGCATGATAATTGCCTGGACATCCGTTCCGTGTTTTTGTATTGATTCCCCAGGCCAGTTTTGACCTGAAACATGCCTGTGCAATTAAAGTATAAGTTGCATGAAGTCTTAGTCCACCGAATGAAGAACGCAGTTTATTTTAAGGAGGAAAGAGTGCTAAAAAGATTATCCATCGCATTCCTGTCGGGGGCACTGGCTCTCGGCATGGCACATGCTCAGGAAAAAGCGACAGAAAAGAAAGTCGAAAAACCGATGAAGAACCCGATCGTCGAAGTCAAAACCAATTATGGCGACATTTATCTCGAAGTCTTCGAAAAGGAAACCCCGATCCATGCCAAGAATTTTCTGGAGAAGGTTGCCGCCGGGAAATACGACAGCTTGACCTTTCATAGAATTGTCGCCGGATTCGTGATCCAGGGGGGCGATCCTACAGGAACCGGAATGGGAAGCATGGGTGACGAAAGATTAGCTGACGAAAAGTCTCCCTATCCCGAGGTCAGGGGAACTGTTGCCATGGCTCGTTCTTCGGCGGGCGCCTCCAATTGCCAATTCTATATCAATCTCAAAGACAACACTCAGCTGGACAGCCTGGGATTCTCGGCCTTCGCCAAAGTTGTCCAGGGTATGGACGTTGTCGACAAGATAGCGGTGGTGCCGATAGGCGACAACGATAAGCCGCTCCAACCTGTCGTCATCATGAAGTTGATCAAGGTGGAAAAGGTCCCCGTGACGGCCACAAAAGCCACGCCCTCAAAAGAAGCAACAGGACAGAAATAGAGCTTGAAAAACCTTGTAATACTCGGCTCCTCCGGATCAATCGGCAAGAACACGCTCTGGGTAGCGGACCGGTTCCCGGAGGAGCTTAAGGTTTATGGCCTGGCTGTTCATTCTAATATCGATGAGCTTAAACGGCAGATAATCAAGTATCGCCCGGCCATCGTAGCAGTGGCCGACGAGCAAGCCGCCCTCAAATTTGCCAGGAAGGCTGCTGAATTGGGCGTCGAATTCCTTTCCGGCGAATCCGGCTTGGAGCAGCTGGCGTCGGCGCCGGATGCGCAGATTATTTTGAACGGCGTTGTCGGCGCTGCCGGCCTGAAATCGACGTTGGCCGCTGCCGGCGCCGGAAAACGGATCGCCCTGGCTAACAAAGAATCGATGGTCGCCGGGGGAGAGCTTGTCAACAAAATGGCAAAAAATGCCAATGCCGAGATTATTCCCGTTGACTCCGAGCACTCGGCGATTTTTCAGTGCTTAAAGGCCGGAACGGCCGCCGATGTTCGTCGGCTTATCTTGACATCGTCCGGAGGGCCGTTCAGGCGACTGGCGATTGAGAATTTCCGCGGCATCACGGTCGAGCAAGCCCTGCAACACCCCACCTGGAATATGGGAAGAAAAATCACCATTGACTCGGCCACATTGATGAATAAGGGTCTGGAGATAATCGAGGTGGTATATCTATTCGGCATGCCGGTGAGCAAAGTGGATGTTGTGATTCACCCTCAGTCTATCGTCCACTCGATGGTGGAATTCGACGACGGCGCCATCATAGCCCAGCTTTCAAAACCGGATATGCGGCTGCCGATTCAATTCGCCTTGTTTTACCCGGAAAGAAAAGAATTGAACGTCGCCGACCTCGATTTTTCCAAGCTCCAGGAGTTGAATTTTGAGGCTCCCGATGAGACCAAATTCCCAAGCTTGAAGCTGGCCAGAGAGGCAATAAGAACAGGGGGGACCGCCCCTGCCGCTCTCAATGCGGCCAATGAGGTCGCCGTGGAATCTTTCCTCTCAAAACGCCTTTCGTTCCCGGGCATATTTGCGACGGTCGAATATGTCCTCGAGAAAAGCCGATCGAGACCTTACGATAGTTTGGATTCTATTATTGCGGCCGATAAAGAAGCCAGGGAACTGGCGCGGCAATATGTGCGCCTGCAGAGCATTTGAATGCGAGTCGATTCCAGGGGGAACTTTGAGTGTCAAATGCGACTTCTGTAATTTGGAAACGAGACATCTAAATGTTTAGCTGGATTCTTCCATTTGTAGCCATTTTAGGGCTTCTGGTTTTTGTCCACGAGCTGGGCCACTTCATTGCCGCCAAGCGCTCCGGTATCACCGTGGAAAAATTCTCGCTGGGATTCCCCCCCAATATCATATCAAAGAAAATAGGTGAGACTGAATACTGTATCGGAGTCATTCCCCTTGGCGGGTACGTCAAAATGAAGGGCGACGTGCCCGATTTCGCCAATGATGAAACAGAGCCGGGCGGCCAACCAGGCGAATTCATGTCGGCTCCCGTTTGGAAACGCTCCCTCGTAATCGGCGCCGGACCCATCATGAATTTCGTGACCGCCATTGTCCTTTTCATGATTATGATCTTGGCTTGGGGCGACCCTCGACCAAGACCCGATTCCACCGAGATAGGTATGGTCGGACCCGATACGCCGGCACTCAAGGCGGGCCTGAAGGAAGGGGATCAGATTATCTCTATTGATGGTCGCTTTTTCAGTGATTTCGTGCAGATGGCCGGCTATATCAAGACACGCCCCGACCAGGAGTTGGTCGTCAAGTACCGCCGTGACGGCATCGATGAATTGGCAACTCTTAGAACCTTGAAGTACGAGTTTAAGGATTCTCTGGGAGTGGCTCACTTGGAAGGCCGTATCGGCGTCGATCCTGTCTTCGATTTCTACCCTACGTCACTGGGAGAGGCTATCACCGGCGGCGTCCAGGGGGCGTTCTTCGTTTCCGCCGTGACTGTGGATTTTCTGTGGAAGCTGATTTTGCGCCAGGAATCGGTAAGCAAGCTTGGCGGCCCCATAATGATCGCCGACCAGGCCGGCAAGGCGTTCAGGCGAGGCATGCCGTACTTGGTGAACCTGGCGGCCTTCCTTTCCATAAATTTGGCCATCTTGAATATACTGCCGATTCCGGTCCTCGATGGCGGCCATCTCGTGTTTCTGGTCATTGAAGCAGCTCGCCGGAAACCGATTCCCTTCAAGAAGCGTCTTATATGGCAGCAAGTCGGCATGGGGCTTCTCCTGCTGCTGATGGTTTTCGTCACCTACAATGATATCGCCCGCTTGATAACCGGCGGGCAATGACCCGGTTATTTCCCTTTCAAAAAGCAGGAAAAATCAGCCAGCCCATCCCTTTCAGCTGTATCTGAGCCTTCGAGGACGGGAGACATTTTCACGCCCCAACCTTCATCCTCTTGACCATTATCGATGGGGAGTTGAAATCGTTGTAGAACGAAATATCGTCGCAGATCGCGCCAATCCCCATCAAGAGCTCCTCCGCGCTGGCGGCGACAGTAACTCCCGCCACCGGCCTGATCTTCTTGCCGTTTTCGACAAGAATGCCATTGATGCCGGCGGAATACTGCCCCGTCACGCTGTTCAGGCCCCAGCCCTGGGTATCTTCGACAATAATCCCTTTCTTGCATGATTCTATGACGTCGTTCAACTTGTCCTTTCCCGGCGCTATATAGAAGTTGCTGGGGGTTATTTCCGGATAGGAGCTGTATTCGCCTCTCCACGATGATGAGGTGGAGGCGGCCTTAGCTTTGGCGGCCGTTTTCAGGTCGTACATGAAACCGGTGAGGACGCCATGGTCGATTAAGATGCTCTTGACCGATGCGGTTCCTTCATCGTCGGCAGGGCGGCTATTCATGCCGCCAGGCATTGCTGGATCATCAGACACGGTAAGACCGGCGGCCCCTATTGTCTGTCCCAATTTCTCGGACAAAAACGATGATCCCTTGAAAGCGTTGCTTCCGTTTAAGGCATAATTAAGTCCCCATAATATCGAGCCGCCCGCCGAGGGCTTGAAGATTATTTCATAATCGCCCCCTTCGATTGGCGTGCCGCCTATAAGGCGAACCGCTTTCGAAGCAAAGAGCTCAACGATTTTCTCTGGAGACGGCAGATTTCGAAAATGCCTTGTGAATACCGAGCCTTCGCCGGGGTACATCTCGCCCCCTTTGGAGGCAACCACCGAAATGCCAATGCGGTAGAGAGTGGCATCATAGCTGAGCCTGACCCCCTGGGAATTCCCGAGCGAGCGGGTTGTTATGAACTCCTCGTATGAAACCCCGTTCGATTTCGTAATCAAAGGGTCGTATTTCAGCGCCAGCTTCTCGAGTCGACGAAGGTATTCTATCTTCGATTCCAGCGTTTCGTTTGCATGGGCCGGGTCGAATATGTCGAGGTCGCTCCTGTAAGGTTGGAGTTCGGAAAGTCTTGCGAATTCGTCCTGCTCGGTAGTCTGCGCCAATTTCGCGAGTCGCGGCACGATATCGTCGATCGCCTTTTCGGAGTTGTCTGTTGAATGGGCGAACGCCATTTTGCCGCCGCTGTAAAACCTGATCGCCAGTCCTCCGGGAGTAGCCTTCTTAATCGTTTCGACGTCGCCGTCACGCACCGATACCGAGAGGGTCTTTCTGGAGAGATTGAAAACGTCAGCCATGTCGGCGCCGGCTGCGGCGCATCTATCCAATATTTTTTCGACAAGTTCCATCTGCATCTCCTTAAGCGCTTCCGCCTACAGTTATGCCTCTGGCCACTCTGACTGTGGGCAAGCCCGATGTCACCGGCACCCATTGGTCTTTGCCGCACGTACCGACGCCAAGCTCAAGGTTGTTCGCGATACCATCGATATTCTCGAGCACGTCGATTCCTCTGCCTATTAAAGTGGCTCCGGCGATGGGCGCGGTTATCTTTCCATTTTCGATAAGGTATGCCTCGCGGACGATGAAATTGAATTGTCCAGATATCGTATCGACCGAGCCGCCCGATAATGCCTTGATGAATATACCTTTGGGAGTGCCGGCTATGATGTCTTCAGGTGTCGATGTGCCGTTGTCGAGAAACGTGTTGGTCATCCTCGGTATGGGGTAATCGCGAAAAGATTCACGGCGACCGTTCCCGGAAGGAGTCATGTTGAGCC
>Ga0315289_10002351_pt1 | contig 29031 bp, 29 predicted proteins | sample YL17G11_40_MG_FD_203452 | JGI IMG/M metagenome (GOLD analysis project Ga0315289, IMG submission 203452) | Sediment microbial communities from Yellowstone Lake, YNP, Wyoming, USA - YL17G11_40 | ecosystem: Environmental > Aquatic > Freshwater > Lake > Sediment | place: USA: Wyoming | collected... | reverse complement strand
TCACACCCCAAGTGAATCCGCGTATCGTCGTCTGGCGCTCGGTCTTGCTCGAGGACCATTTGCATATTCTGCTGCCAAAGGAAATCCAACGCCTGAGGGGTAAGGATCTACCTGTACATCCCTCGCGCCAAGCGGATGCCCGAAGTGCGCGACGGCGCAGAACGCAGTGGCAGCCTCGACCCCGCGCCCCATCTCGCGTCGCGGCCACTGGAGGGTGATCCCTGTGTTGCCAATCAGCTCGACGCGCGGTAGAATGCCGCTGCCTGGCGCGCGCGCCTGAAACATTAGGCGTCGCCGCGGCGTCTACCATTATGAACCGCGCGGACGATGGATAAGCCCGCAGACACCGCCGATCTCGACATCGTGAGGCGCTGCCTGGCGGGGCACAGGGACGCCTTCGCCGAGTTGGTGCAGCGACACCAGCGCGCCGTCTTCGGCATCGCCCTGCGCATGCTCGGCGATCGCGACCAGGCGGATGACGCGGCTCAGGAGGCTTTTGTGCGAGCCTATTCCCGGCTCTCGACGTTTCGCGGTGACAGCAATGTGCGCGCCTGGCTGCTGCGCATCACCACCAGGCTGTGCATTGACTTGCTGCGCGTCCGCCGCCGGCGCCCGGAGGTCTTTCTCGCAGATCAGCAGACTGATCCCGCTGACGCCGGGTGGGAGGGCGGTGTGGCGGAGCGACACAGCGTGGCGCGCGCCATCGCCGAGCTCCCCCCGCATTACAAGGCGGCCATCATCCTGCGCCATCTTCAGCATATGTCCTATTCCGACATCGCTGCCGCCCTGGGGATTCCGGTGGCGACGGTGAAGACCCACCTGCTGCGCGCGCGGCGAATGCTTCGCGCGCGACTGCGGCCTGATGCAGCCGAGGGGGCGACACCATGAACGTTATCCGCCGCTGGTTGGAGTGCCGCTTTGCGCGCGGCGCAGTGAGCGCCTACCTCGACGGCGAAGCCCCACCTCTGCGCGCCCGTATCGAGTCTCACCTGGCGGCATGCCCTCGATGCCGCGAGCTGGCCCATGCCCTCTCGGCCCAGGCCCGCGCCATCGAGGCGCTGCCAGCAGAAGAGGAACCGCCGGCGGGGTTCGTCAACCGGGTCATGCAGAGAATCTCGGCCGCGGAGGCGGCGCGGGTTCCCGCCCGGGCCGGCTGGCGACTCGTTCCTGTTGCCGTGGCGGCAGGCGCGGCGCTTATGGTTATCGCAGCTGCAATGTGGCTGGTTCTGGCAAAGGAGCCATCGCCAGTGGCGCCTCCCGCGGCTGGCGGCAAGATCGCGAACGGCGCGGCGCGCACGCATGTCGTGGGCCTGCCAAAGCCGACGCCGGAGCGGAATTACCCGACGCCAAACCGCGAGCCGGCAGAACCAGCAACCCGGCATTCGGTGCGCGCTCGTGAGGCCGTACCCGTGCGAGAAGCGCAGCCCCCCTCAGTTGAAAAGCCCGCGGTGGCGCAGGCCCATCGTGACGCAGGGCACCTCTACGAAAACCAAGGGCAGCTTGACCAGGCGCTGAAAGAGTACGCCGCTGCGCGCGACCAGGGCGGGTCGCGACTGGCGCGCCTCGATGTCGCGCGGGTCTATGAGAAGACCGGGCACACCGCCGAGGCCGTGGACGAGTTGGCGGCGGTAGCTTTCGCCGAGCTCGATGAGAACGATTGGGAGCCGCTGACCGTTGATTGAGGTGAGGTCCGCCATCGCCTCCCGCGGCACACGTTCAACCTGATCGCCATGATCATCGTCAGGAGGAGAAGATGCGAGCACATCGTGGGCTCATAGTTGCACTGGCGCTGGTGCTGGCAGGGAGCGCCTTGCCCGGGTTAGCGCAGCCGCGGCCAGGCCCTCGCTCCCGGGTGCGGCCCGGCATGGCGCGGATGCCAATGCCAATGTTGATGGGGGCCGAGCGCGATACGGAGCTTACCGGCCTGGCGCGTGACATCGTCGCGCTGCGGGCCATCAACAGCCTTCGCATGACCAGGGACCAGATCGAGAAGCTGATACCCCTGCTGGAGGAGCTGCTGGCCGCGGAAGGGCGACTGCGCCAGCAGGCGCTGGAGCAGTTGCGGAGCGAGCGAGCGCGCCTGATCGCCGGCAGCGCCACCCGCGAGCAGAGCCGCGCGGCGCTAGAGGCCATTGCTGAAGCTCGTCGTCGCTATGCCCAGGAGGTGGAGCGGACGACTTCGCAGGCCGGCAGTGTGCTGAGTCAGGAACAGGTGAAGAAGTTGAAGAGGCTGGCCGCCGGAGCCTTCGCTTCTACCCGCAATCGGCGTCGGCCAGCGATGCCACCGGAACAGGAAGACGAGGTGGGCGCGATTCTAAAGGGTATTGGCCCCCAGCCGTCAGGGCAGGTGCTTGCGCACGTGATCGGGCTGCTGAAGGAGAAACTTCAGGCGACGGAGATGGGCTCGCGCTAGAAGCGGTCGAGGACCCAAAAGGGAGGAATCTCCAGGCGCGGCGGCTTAGGCTGTCGCGCCTGGTTTTTAGCTCTGCTCGGGGATTTGGCGCGAATGTAGTGGTTTTCGTACAAGACGGCGGGGGGAACTCGAGCGTTCGCAGCGCATATGTAGTCGCGGCGAGACACGATTGGGTTGGGTTAGTCTGCTGGGCGGATCGCACCGCAGAAAGCCGAGTGAACCACGGGAGGTCGCTATGCCAAATCGCTCGGAAGGCAAGAAAAAGGGCCTGACTCCAGTTGACATCAATGACCTGCTGGATGGACTGCAATTGGGCATCGGGCAGGCGGCAGCCATCTGCGGCGTGAGCGTCCGCCAGTTGTCCTATTGGACGGACAAGGGCATCATCCAGCCGGTGGACGAGGATCGCAGCCGCACCTACGATTACAGCGCCATCGAGAAGGTGTGCCTCATCAAGCAGGGCCTGGATCAAGGCTACAGCCTGGAGGGGGCGGTGCAGGAGACGGAGGCTTTCCTCAAGCGCCGCGATGAGGAGCGCCGCCGCATCGAGCAGCTCGCGGACGCCGAGCTGGAGCAACTAATCCTGCAACAGGCCAATCAACTGCAACAATTGGCGGAGCGAATCCGCAGGGAGATCCGCACTTATCGCGTAAGCGGCGACCTGGGCAAGGTGGCCGCCTCGCTCAGCGGTGTCGAGCGCCTGATCGCCTTCTTTGAGGCCAACCCCTATACCGTCAACAGCGCGCGCCAGATCGCCCTGCGCATGGGACGGGAGGCGGGCGAGGTGGAGCGCGAACTGGACCTGCTGGAGCAGAAGAAATTCATACAGAAGATCAGCTATCCTGGTTCCGATGTCTATCGCTACATCCCGCAGCGCCGGCGCTAGCGCCGGCGAGGAAGAAGGCGGGCGTGATCGTTTCGGATGAAGGCGAAGTCAAACTCGCGGTGCTGTTAGCGCCGGCCGGGCATCTGCGGCCACCGGGCGCGGGGCTTGCGCCCGGAGCCAGGCCGCCACGGGAGTCGCCATGACCGATATGAGCGCCGGCCCCGCAGGGCCCGGGGCTGCCAGAGAGGTGAGATTGATGGCACGAATTCTGACCGGTGTCGAAGGTTTGGATGAGATCACCCGCGGCGGGTTCATCGAGGGGGACTCGGTGCTGGTGGCAGGTTCGCCAGGCACGGGCAAGACCAGCCTGGGCATGCAATTCATCTATAACGGCATCACCAAGTACGACGACCCCGGGTTCTTCATCACGTTCGAGGAGTTTCCGCAGCAGATCTACCGCGATGCGCTCAGCTTCGGCTGGGATTTTCGCCGGCTCGAGGAGCAGGATAAGCTCAAGGTGCTCTTCACCTCGCCCGAGCTGATGCAGCAGGACATCCAGCGCCAGGAGGGCCTGCTGCCGCAGATGATCCGCGAGATCAACGCGCGCCGCGTGGTGGTGGACAGCATCACCCACTTGAAGCGCCTGACCGATGACCCCGGCGAGTTCCGCGAAATGATCTACGGCGTCATCAACGCCCTCAAGCGCGAGGGCCTGACCTCGATGCTCATTCGCGAGCTGGTGGAGACCGAGGTCCCCGGCTCGGGCAGCGAAGAATACATCGCCGATTCCGTGCTTTACCTGACGCGCGAGAACGTGGACGGCCAGCGGATGCGCTTCCTCGAGGTCATCAAGAGCCGCGGCACCCATCACCTGCCCGGGCGCTCACTATTCTTCATTCACGATGAGGGGGTGCGCGTGGTGCCGCCCTATCGCAGCCCGTTCTTCCGTTTCGAGCAGGCTGCCTCCACCGGCCACCCCGAGCTCGACGATATGTTGGGCGGCGGCATCCCCGATGGCTCCTTCTACCTCTTCGAGGTCAGCTCCGACATCCATCAGCGGCTGTTCGAGCTCAACTTCCTGCGCGAAGCTCTGGCCACCGGCGACCTCGTCGCGATCATAGACCGCGCGCCTTCACTGCCATCGTTCCTGATGGACTCCGCGACCCGCTTCGGGATGGGTGACGAGCTTCATGCAGCGCTCGAGTCGCAGCAGGTGGTGATGGTGGCGCCCGACGCCGACCTTCCCGGCGCCCTGAGAAGCCTTCAGGATCGCGCCGCCGCGCGGGCCAAGGTTCGCGTCTTCCTCAACATCACGCGCGCCCTCGGGGCCGTGGACCGCGAGCAGTTTCTGCGCGACCTGGGGACTCTCGCCGACGCGCTGCGCGAGCGCGGCGCCATCGCCATGGCGACCCTCAACTCCGATGTCTTCACGCGCCAGGAAGTCGAGAGGATCCGCTCGCTGGCCGATGGCATCATCCGCGTGTGGAGGGAGGGCGCTTACAATTACCTCCAGGTGACGAAGACCGTCAACTCGGCGCGCACCCCGGTGGTCGCATTTCTGGAGGTCGCCGAGCCGCCGTTTATCCACTTGCTCCAGTACTAAAGAGTCTCGCGTATTACCGGAGGGCGCGAAAAGGCTAGTTTTGAGCGTGTTCTCGGCTCATTTCAGCCCTCCCATAATACACGAACATCATTAAGTATTAAGCGCTGCCGGTTGCCGGGCTCAGCCACCAGGCGCCCACTAGCCAGCGCCAGTGGCGCGACCGGGCCGCAGTGCCTCATCGCCCACCTCTATGGTCGTTGTCGGCCAATCAGGGTCAGGAATTCGCTGCGCGTCGCCGCCGAATCGCGCATGCTCCCCAGCACCGATGAGGTGGTCATCATCGAGTTCTGCTTCTGCACCCCGCGCATCATCATGCACAGGTGCTGCGCCTCGATGATGACCCCTACCCCATGCGGCTTGATGGCCTCCATGATCGCGTGGGCGATCTGCTCGGTGAGGCGCTCCTGAATTTGCAGCCGCCGCGCATACATGTCAACCAGCCGCGCCAGCTTGCTGATGCCCACGACCTTGCCTTTGGCGACATACCCGATGTGGCAGCGGCCGAAGAAGGGCAGCAGGTGATGCTCGCACAGGCTGTAGAGCTCGATATCGCGCGCGATCACCAGGTTGTTGATTTCCTGGGTGAAGATCGCCCCCCGCAGCAAGCTATTGCTATCCACCTCGTGACCCGAGGTCAAGAATTCCAACGCCGAGGCAATGCGGGCAGGGGTCCTGACCAGGCCTTCGCGGTCGGGGTCTTCACCGATCTCGACGAGCAGCGCCCGGATCAGTTGTTGCACCTTCTGAGAGTTCATTTTCGATATCCCTTCGCAGCAGCTTGGTGTAATGCGCCAAGGGCTCCATCGGCTGGCTCGCGAGCCCCGCCGCGACCTGCTTGATGGGTTGGCCCGAGCCGGGAAGGACCAGCTCGGGCGCCAGCTCATACAGCGGAATGGCCAGGAACGGGCGTCGCGCGATCTCCGGGTCCGGAATCACCAACTGCGGGGTTGTTATGACCAGGTCGCCGTAAATGAGCAGGTCCAGGTCTATAGTTCGCGGCGCGTACTGGTCCCGGGCGCGGACGCGGCCCAGCTCCTGCTCGATGCGCCGCAGCACGACGCGCTTCAGCTCCGCGGGCGGGATCTGCGTCTCGACTTCGACCACGCAGTTGTAGAATTCGGGCGGCCCGGGGCGGTCGAGAGCTTGCGTGCGATAGACGGTCGAGATGCCCACGACGCGCACCTCCCGGGCGAGCCGATGCAGCGCGCGCCGCACGTTGCCCTCGGCATTGATATTTGACCCCACGCCAATGAATGCGCGCGCCACCAGTCCTCTATGCCCGTTCCCTGGTGATCTCTACCCCGACGCTGCGGGCAAAGCGCAGTGCCGAGGGCTTCTCCACCGTCACTTGCGCCTGGGCCACCGCCGGATGCTCCAGGCACATCTCGGCGATTCGTTCCGCGAGCGCCTCCACCAAGTGATAGCGCGAATTTTCCACCATCGCCAGGATGCGCTTCTTGAGGCCGCGGTAGTCCACGGCCTCCTCAAACCGGTCGCTCTTGCCCACCCGGCGCAGGTCGGCGCAGAGCGTGAGGTTGATCACCACATCCTGCTTCTCGCGGCGCTCTTCCTGATTGATGCCCAGGATGCAGCGCGCGCGCAGGTCTTTAATCAGGATTCGGTCCATTCGCGCCCCTCGTTCAGATGCCACCCTCCGTCAACGTATATCACCTGCCCAGTGATGTAGGCGCTCTTGACCAAAAACACGATCGCGTCAGCGATATCTTGCGGATCGCCGTGACGCTTGAGCGGCACCCTCGCCGCCAGTTGATCCAGGTAGGCGTAATCCTTGCCCGCGGGCGGCAAGATCAACGCCGGCGCCACCGCATTTACCGTGATGTCGGGCGCGAACTCGAGCGCCGTCATGCGCGTCAAGACGGCGAGCAGGTGCTTGCTTAGAATGTAGGACACGTGGGCCGGATCGTGGCCCTTGACCTTGGCGTCCAGCAGATTCACGATCTTACCGCGGCCCACCTGCCCTGCAAATGCGCGGCTCAGGGCAAATGGCGCCCATGCGTTCACCTGGGCATTGCGCAGCACCGCGTCGAAGGTGACCTGCGCAATCGTATCGGGCGCGAAGATGGAGGCATTGTTGATGAGAATGTCGAGCGAACCGGCAACCTCCCGCGCTTGTGCGATAAGGGCGTCGTGGCCTGCTAAGTCCGCAAGGTCGGCCGCCATCGGCCACGCCTGAACGCCGCGCGCGGCGAGCTCGGCGGCGAGCTCCTCCGCCGCGGCCGCGGAAGCGCGGTAATGGACGACGATGTTGACCCCCTCGCCCGCGAGCGCGAGCGCCGTCGCGCGCCCGAGCCGCTTGCTTGCGCCCGTGATGAGGGCGGTCTTGCCTGCCACCGATTCAGCCATGCATTGACGCCTCCAACCCAGGTTATGCGTCGGGAGTCTGAAGCATTCACCTGGCGGGTGAACGCTCCAACCGGGCGCGGCCTCGCCCTTCGGCTGCGCTCAGGGCAGGCTCTGAGGCCGCGTTTCGCGGGCCCCTAGGTCGCCGTTGGCGACCGGGGTGGCGGTCGAAGACCTAGCCAGTCGCTGACCCCGCGCCCGTTGCCAGCACAACCCCGTACGCATAATTCGGGTCTAATCGCCTACGCCAGTCGGTCCACGTGCGCCGCCACGATGAAGTCGTTCCTGGAGAGTCCGCCGATCTTATGCGTCGAGAGCTCCAGCCGCACCTTGTTGTACGAGATGTGAATCTCCGGGTGATGGTCCTGCTTCTGCGCCAGCGCGGCGACCTCGTTCACGAACTCCATCGCCTCCGCGAAATCCTTGAACCTGAACTCCCGCTCGATGGCACCATGGCTTATGGTCCAGGCGGGGACTTCCCGGGCGAGCTTCTCCGCCTCCGGGCGCGACAGCGGCTTAGTCCCCGCCGCCACCGGCCCGGCGCGCTCCTGCGCCAGTGTCATCTCCTCACTCCTTGGGCCCTGAGGATGAAGGTGAGGGTCACAGGCGCTGGCATGCACCCTCACCCGGCCCCGACATGTCGGGGCCGACCCGCCATAGGCGGGTAAACCTCTCCCTGACAGGGAGAGGCGTTGGCAGGCGCACCAGCACACCAACGAAACTCGGTCACACCCCTCCTACCTGATTGCCCCCCGCAAATCCTCCGGCGTCATGCGCCTGCCCTGCTGGATGAGCTCTCGCGCGTCTTCAACTTTCTCCCACACATTGCACATCATCGCCCCACGGACCTTGCCATCGCTGAGGTAGTAGATGACCCCGGTATCATTCTCTTTCCGCCAGTCGGCGAAGGTCTCGAGCTTGCTATTGACATCCCCCACCGCCTCATACCCGAACTCGAAGAGGTCGGAGAAGAAGTAGGGCATGTAGGTGAAGGGCTCGCGCAGACCCGCCATATTGCGGCCGGCGTGTTTCCCCTGGTTGAGCGCGTTGTCCCAGTGCTCGATGCGGGTGCGCTGCCCCAGCGCCTGGTAGGGGAAAAACGCATTATCCCCGGCGGCGTAGATGCCCGGGTCGGAGGTTTGCAGCAGCTCGTTGACCGCAATCCCGTTCTCCATCGCCAGCCCCGCGCTCTGCGCCAGATGCACCGCGGGAAGGATTCCGACTCCCACCAGCAGGATGTCGGATTCGATCCGCTTGCCATTCCGGGTGTGGGTCACAAAGCGATCCCCGCTTTTCTCAAACGACGCGGGCGCATCACCCGCCTCAATGGTGATGCCCCGCGCCCGGTAGAGATCCTGAAGTGCGCGGCCCAGGTGCTCGGGGAACACCCGCTCCACCAGGTAAGGCTCCGGGTAGACCATGGTGACCTCGAGCTGGTTGATGGTCAGCGCCGCCGCGATCTCCGAGCCGATGAAGCCGCCGCCGATGACCAGCGCCGACTTGCCCGGGGCCGCTTCGGCCCTCGTCTTCAGGTAATCATCAAGATAGCGGTAGTGGCAGATACCTGCGAGATCGCCGCCGGGGATCTCCAGGGAGCGCGGGATGCCGCCGGTGGCCAGCAGCAGCTTGTCGTAGCGATAGGTATTGCCCTGATTGTCGGCGACCGTACGGCGGCGGGCGTCCACCTGTATCACCCGGGTCCCGAGCGCCAGATCGGCGCCGTGGCTTGCGTAATACTCCCGGTCGTGGAGGAAGATGTCCTCAACTTTCTTCTTCCCGAACCATAGCTTCTTGGTCAGCGGCGGCCGGTCATAGGGCAGGTGGTGCTCGCTTCCGACAAGCAGGATGGAGCCGTCTGCATCCTTCTCACGGATGCCCTCCACCGCGCTTGCTCCCGCGAGCCCACCGCCAACGATTACATACCTGTAGGCCAGTTCCGCCATCTTCACCTCCGCAGACCGCGATGGATGCGCCGCGTGCATGAGTTTACCAGATAGCTCGTATGTTTTGTCGCGTAGCCGGCACACAAGGGCAGGCGCCGCAATCAGCACCCTGCGGGCGAGCGCCACCGCACCCGATCTTGCGCAGGAGCGCAGCGCGCGAGCGCCGAATCGGGGTATGGGTGTTGCCGCCGGCCTCAGTCACGCACTGGGAAACTCAGGGGCGGGCGAGCGCCGGGTGGGTCATGCGGTCGTTTCTATGCTCAAAGCGATTGGCAGACCCAAGCCGGCGCCCAGCGAGCAAGCGCCGGATTACCCAAGTGAAGCGACGGAGGCAGTGGAAGCGAAAGGAGAGGCTGCAATGGTGTCACTGGATTCCTGGTTCATGGGTTTACCCGACCGCTTCGATGCCGCGGCGGCGGGCGATTTAAGCGCGGTTTTCTACTTTGCGGTTAGCGGCGCGGGGGGCGGCGATTACACCGTCAAGGTCGCCGGGGGCAAGTGCGAGGTCACGAAGGCGAAGCCCGAGAACCCGGAGCTGACCGCGACCATCGCCGATACCGATATGGCCGCTATCGCCGCGGGAGAACTTGATCCCGTCTCGGCCTTCATGGCCGGCAAGCTCCAGATTGATGGCGACATCGGGCTGGCGATGAGAATCCCCGACCTGTTCCTGCGCCGCTGACGCCCACTGCGCCAGAAAAGCGCAGCCGTCGGCAGAACGCTCCCGAACCGGGAGCAAGAGGCGTGGGCGGGGCCGCGATGATGCGCCGATGATGTCCACTCCGGGCTTGACGGGCTACGGCCTCAGATACGTGCCCAGCCAGTTCCATTCGTGGCGGTGGAAGTCTGCCGAATGAGCATGTGCAAGATCGGGGTAGACCACCAGCGCCTTCACCCCCGCGATGCGCTCAAACGTGGGCAGGATGGTGCTCGCGGGGCAGACATCATCCTTCATGCCGACGCCTACAATGGTGGGGCACGCCAGCCGCGACACCAGCTCCAGCGGGTCGAAGTAGCGGTAATTCGCGAGAATCACCTCGCGCAATTGAGGGTGCTGTTCGAGGTATTCGCCGGCTTCCCGGAAAGGATGGGTCGGCACATTCTGCGCCGCCCAGACCAGCCGGCACAAGAAAGGCACGTGCGCCGACGCCGCGACGGGACGCTGATCAATGGAAGCGCACGCCAGCGTCAAACCGCCTCCCCCGCTGGCGCCCATAACTCCCAGGCGGGCGGCGTCAACCTCGGCGCGTGACTCCAGGAAATCCAGCCCCCGCAAGGCATCGGCATAAGCGCCGCGCAGGCCGCAATTCCACAGGTCCTCCGGCTGATGCGTGAGCTTGCCGCGCTCCATCGGATACGCGGCAGCGCTTTGCCCCTGACCGCGCGGGTCAAGGGCGAGGCAGGCGTAGCCGTGGCTCGCTTCCTCCAGCGGCGGACATACCGCGCCGCCGTAGCCCGGGAATGTCAGAAGGCCGGGGAATCTTTGCGTGTTTTCGCGAAGCGGACAGGCATAGTATCCGCTGACTCGGACCCCGCCCAGAGATGTGAAGCTCGCGCGGTAGGTTTGCAGGTGCGCCGTCGAGTGCTCGGGCGCCGGCTCAAGCTGTGCCGCCAGCGGCATTGCCGCCAGCTCGCTTTTCGTTCTTTCCCAGAACTCCCACAACTCTGGTTGATCGGATTCGTTCACCTTTGCGTCCCGCGCTCCCGATTAAGTGTCATTGTGAGCCCTTCGACTTCGCTCAGGGTAAACTGCGCGAAGACCTGTCCCGAGCGAAGTCGAGGGAATCTCGGCAGCGCCCAGCACCATCCTTACCAGACCCTTCGCTTCGCGGCTAGGCCCAATGCTGTTCGCTTAGGGCCACGACCATGTCATTCTAAGCCGCAGGCGAAGAATCTTGGAGAGGAGGGTTCTTCCAGCCAAGATCCTTCGCGTCGCTCAGGATGACCGTTAAGCACCTAACCGAACAGTGTTGCGGCCACGCCCGACCAGTCGGGCCGCCCTGGCGGCCCCGAAGTAATCGGGGCCCAGCCACTCTAGGGTGACACGCGGCCCCGCCACTCCGACACCCAACGGACAGACTCTATTCCTCCAGCCGCCCCTATGGCCGCGCTCTGACCGGCGGGTGGTAAATAAAGAGATGGCTGATGCGGTCGGCTTCGCCGAGATAGATTTCCCCGAAGCGGCCGGTGACCGCGGCGCCGAATTCATACCCGTGCCAGTAGCGCTCGCTGTCGGCTTTGGGTATCCCCAGGTCGCGCAGGTCGCGCGTCTGGGGATCATAACAGAACAGGTGGGCCATGCCGCCCTTGTCGCCCGCGATGCCATAGACGCGGCCATCCAGCGCCACCGTCAGCGCCGGCATCCCTGACTGCGCGACCGGCTTACCGAGAACCACGAAAGATAGGTCCTCGGGATCCATCGAGAACAACAACCCGTCACCGGTCCCGCCGTAGATGAGCCCCGTGTGCGGATCTAGGGCCGCCGCATGGAGCCGGTTATAGTGCGCCAGCCCGGCCAGCGCTGGGATGAATACGTCGAGGCGCTGGAGGTCGCAGGTGCCGATGTCATAGCGGAAGATGCGCCCCTGCTCGACAACGCCGTAAACCGCATCGCGCGTCAGCATGAGCGGCGAGGACACGACACCTGCCTCGGTGGCGGCGCCGGCTTTACTCACTTGGCCCAAAGCGAAGTCATAAGAGAAAAACACACCGGATTTCGCGCCGATCCCATGGAGCCGCTCACGCGCCGGATCAATGACTATGCCGGCGATTGCTTCACCCTCCAGCGGCTGGCACAACATCTCGACCTCGCTGCGCCCGTAACCGTAGTCCCCCACGCTGTCGCGGCTGGTGTCATAGCGAAACAGCCAGCCGCCGGCGCCCGCTGGGCTGGGCAGCCCTGGCGCGGCGGCCGCCACGTCTCCGCTAGCGCCGAAGATGAACTTGCCATCGGCCGCGAGGCCCGTGATCTCACATTCCTCGCCGACCGCCCCCATGCGCAGCACGCAGTCGCCCACGGGCCCGGGGTCATAGCGGAACAGGTGGGCGCGGCGGCCCGAGGTGCCGCCGTAGATGCGACCCTCGGCGCCGCGCACTAGGGCGGTTATCGCGCACTCTCCGGGCGGAATCGGCCGCGCCAGGCCCTTGCGCCCCAGCGCGCGCACCTGCATGGTGCCCTCGTGCACCAACGCGTCGCGGGAGTAGTCAACCATCTTTAGTCGTCCTTTCCGCTTGACATCGGTCTGCTTTATGTGCCTGGGACCGCAGTCACGGCGAAGCGCCAACCTCACTGCTTGCGTGGCCTGACACGGCCCCGGGGCTACTGCGCCCGACGAAGCTGGGCTACGAAGCCCGCGAAGGCGGGCAACTGCGCCCCATGAGGTTGCTGCGGCATCATCCCCAGGGACGCAGCTCCGCCCACCGCTGCGCCTCGGTGCGTGCGGCCAGAATCTCCGGGCGATACTGCCAGGTTCGCGTCGGGGTCTTGGAGCAGTCCGCGAAATAGAGCACCCCGTCGAAATCCTTGGTCCCCTTCGCGATGTACGTGCTCAGGTCCACTCCGTCGGTGATGGGGCCCACCTCCTCGCGCTGCCGGGTCTGCGGGTCGAGGCGCACTAGGTACATTCCGTGCGGCGCCTTCCACCACACCGAGGCGCAGAAGTAGAGCTTCCCGTCGTCGCCGAACACCATCCCGCCGACGTGGGTGGCGTGGTCGAACTTATCCCAGTCGTCGTATTCCGGCCCATAGGCGCGGCCCAGGTCGTGCATGGAGGCCGGGTTGCGCGGATCGCTCATGTCGTAGCGGAAGAGGCGCATATCGAAGCTCCAACTGACGCCGTAAACCGAGTGGCCGTCGGGGGAGGGCGCGACGTCATACACGGTGTTATAGGTGCCATCGCGAAATGGGGCATGAGGGATGCGAACGTCAAGCTGCTCCAATTGGTCTGTATTCGCGTCACAGCGGACGATATAGCCGAGGTCATCAACCGTGTACGCGTTGCCGGTGGCATCCACCCACACCGCCTGGGGGTTGATGTCGCCGAAGCGGCCCAGGTCGAGGTAGCGGTCCTGGTCCATGTAGTAAACGTAAAAGTGGTTGCGCGGATAGGTCGCGCCGCAGAGCTTGCGGCGGCGCCGGTCCATGGCCATGGCGCGCGACCCCTCGTGCGCGCCCTTGACCCCGAAGTCGCGGAAATCCCCGGTCGCCGGGTCATAGGCGAAGATATGGAAGCCCGTGAAATCCTTCTGCGGATGCATCCAGCAGTTCCACGGCCGCCAGACGGTGTCGCCGATGGGCGGCCCGGTGCAGTGGGTCGCGCCCCACAGGATGCCGTCATCATCGGGGATCAGGCAGTAGTGGATCTTGCTGTGGGTGGGGCGGCCATTGTCCGGCGGCTCGCCCAATGCGCGGGCGATGTCAACCAGGTACTCCTTGCGATCAGTCGCCGGGTTGTAGCGGGCAAGGTGGACGCTGAGGCCGCCCGTCTTCTCGCCGCATAAGCCCACGTAGATCGCGCCGTCGCGGCCGGTGGTGATGCTCCACGTCGTATCTTGCAGCGGCCGCTCGTCGAATATGAGCTGGCGGAACCGCGGCGCGGGCTTGGGCGGCGCGGCCTTGACGGCTGCGCTCGATCTGCGGCTTCGGCGGGTTGGTTTTCGGGGCATCGGGGTCTCCTGTGGGCGCGCCAATATCGTAGATGGTGAAGCCGGCGGGGATTCGCTGCTGCGGTCCTCTATCCCTTCATCCCGGTGAGGGCGATGCCGCGGATAAAGGTGCGCTGGGCGAAGAAGAAGATGACGATGATGGGCGCGATGACCACGGTGCCGGCGGCCATGAGCCCGCTCCAGTCGGCCCCATGGCGGCCGAGGAAGGCGGCGAGGCCGAGGGCGAGGGTGTACGTGTTCTCGTCATTGAGATAGACCAGGGGGCCCATGAAATCGAGCCAGGCCCAGATGAAGGTGAGCAGGGCGACGGTAGCCAGCGCGGGCTTGCTCAGGGGGACGATGATGCGCCACAGGATGCCGAACTCGGAGCAACCATCAATGCGCGCGGCGTCGGACAACTCCCCCGGCAGAGTGAGGAAGAACTGGCGCAGGAGGAACACATCGAAGGCGGTGCTAAAGAACGCGGGGACGATGAGCGGCTTGAAGCTGCCGATCCAGCCCAGGTGGCGAAACATGATGAAGCGGGGAAGCACCAGCGCCTGGTCGGGCAGCATCATCGTCGCCAGCACCAGGATGAAGATGACGTCGCGCCCCGGCCACTGGAGGCGCGAGAACCCATAGGCGACAATGCTGGCCGAGAGCAGGGTCCCGATGACGCACAGGATGGCGATATAGAGCGTATTGCGCGTGTAGAGCAGGAAGGGGAAAGTCTTGAGCGCGCGCGGGTAGTTCTCCCAGCGGAAGCATGCGTGGCGCACCGGCGTTAGCTTTTCGGCATTGACGAGGAGATTCTCGCCGGCGCGGGCCGGCGGCTCCAGCACCCGCACCCGCGCTCCCCGCGGCGTGTCGCCCAGGCGCACCACCTTCAGACGCTCGCCGCGCGCCTCCAGCGTGTACACGCCCCGCAGCTTGCCCTCGACCGTGATGTGTTCCCTGCGCGACGGGATCCAGTAGGGTGGAAACTCGAACACCGCGTCATCGGCCTTGAGCGAGGTCGTCACCAGCCACAGAAATGGCAGGAAAAACAGCAGCCCGAACCCGAGCAGCAGGCCGTAAACGACGACCAGGGTGACCCTTCGCTTGACCGTCTTGCTTTTCATAGTGACAGGGCTACAATGTCGCCCTCACCGCGATTCCTCGTAGTACACCCAGCGCTGGGAGGTCTTGAGCACCAGCACCGTCGCCCCCAGGATGACCACAAAAAGGACCCACGCCATGGCGCAGGCATAGCCCATGCGGAAATACTCGAACCCGTTCTGGAACAGGTAGAGCGCGTAGAAGAGGGTGGAGTACTCCGGCCCGCCGCGGGGCGTGGTCATGATCCAGGCCTGGGTGAAGTACTGGAAGAGCCCGATCATGCCCATGATGATCATGAACAACATCACCGGGCTGATGCTGGGCAGGATGACGTGGACGAGCTTCTGCCAGGCGCCGGCGCCGTCGAGCTCGGCGGCCTCGAACAGGTGCTCGGGCACCCCTTGCAGGGCGGCGAGGTAGATGATCATGCCGCCGCCGACCGCCCATAGGTCCATGATGATGAAGGAGGGCTTGGAGGTGCGCGGGTCCACCAGCCAGCGCAGGCCCGGGAGGTTGAGCTTGGTGAGCAGGACGTTGGCGAGGCCGTACTCGGGGTTATAGATCCACAGCCAGAGCATGGCGCTGGCGACCACGGGGACGATGGCGGGCAGGTAGAAGATGGTGCGGAAGAAAGCCATGCCGCGCACCGCCTGGTTGAGCAGCAGGGCCAGCGCCAGCCCCAGCACCACCATCAGCGGCAACTCGATGAACATGAACGCGGTGTTGCCCAGCGCCTTCCAAAAATACTCGTCGTGGATGATGCGGGCGTAGTTTCCGAAGCCGATGAATTGGGGAGGCCTCAGAACCGGGTAGCGGCACAGGCTGTAGTAAAACGACGAGGCCATGGGATAAAGCAGGAAGAGCAGAAAGCCGGCGATCCACGGCGAGATGAACAGCAGCCCCGTCGCCAGGCGCTTCTTATCGCCCGGGCTCATGCCCCCGCGCCGCGGCGCAGTTGTCGCTCTGGTAGCTCTGTCAGCCATCATCCTCGGGTTGACTAGTCATACCCATGTGCGTCATTCTGACCCAGGTTATGCGTCGAAAGTCTGAAGCATTCAGCTGGCGGCTGAACGCTCCAACCGGGCGCGGCCTCGCCCTTCGGCTGCGCTCAGGGCAAGCTCTGAGGCCGCGTTTCGCGGGGTCAGCGACCCCGCGGCCGTTGCCAGCACAACCACGTACGCATAATCCAGGTCTGAACGAAGCCCGCCGCTCGCAACGGGCGGCGGCGAATCCCGTTAGTAGTACGTATCCAACTCCCGCTGCACCCGCCGCTGCACCGCGGTCAGCGCCTGCTGCGGGGTCTTCGCCTTGCGGCTCGCGACCTGGGCGGCGCTGATCAGCTCGCTCATGTACATGATGTTCACCGGCGTTGCCGGGAAGAACCGCGCCTTGGGGTTGCTCGCGATCTTGCACACCACGCCGAAAGCCTGGTTGTGGCGGCTGCCCGTCACCAGCACCGGGTCCTTGAGCACCACCTTGATATTGGGCACCCCATGCATGTCCTTGGCGAACAGCTCCTGCCCCCCAAACGTCTGCGTCCAGCGCATGAAGGCCCACGCTCCCGCGGGGTGCTTCGACTCGCGCGGGATGCAGCAGAAGTTCCCCCCGAGATAGGTCACCCCCTGCTGCTCGGGGTATTGGTCGGGGTAGGGAATCGGCGCCACCCCGTAGTCCATCTGCGGCGCGAAGCGCTGAATGAAGCCCGGCCACCACTGCCCGCTGATCATCATCGCGACCTTGCCCACAAAGAACTGATTATTAGGGCTCGCGTATTCGCCAAAGCCCTGGGCGAAGGACTCGACGTTGATCGCCCCGCCCTGCGTGTCCATCATGTGGACATACCATCGCAGGGCCTCGATGTTGCGGGGATAGTCGGCAGTGATGCGGTGCGCCTTGGGGTCGTAGAACCTGCCGCCAAACCAGACGATGGGATGAAAGATGTCCGGAAGCTGGAACCCCAGGCGCTTGATATTGCCGCGCGCGTCGCGTTTCGTCAGCTTCAGTGCATAGGCCTCGACTTCTCTAAGTGTGCGCGGCGGCCGTTCCGGGTCCAGGCCGACCTCGCGGAAAGCGTCCTTATCCCAGTAGAACGCATAGGCGTCCACCAGGTAGGGCAGGGAGTAGTGCTTGCCTTCCCACAGCCCCTGGCCGATTGAGCCTGGAATGAAGTCGCCAAGTCTCGGGCCCGTGCGGCCGAGCAGGTCATCGAGGGGCACGACCGCGCCATTGGCGGCGAGTTGGCCGATATAGGCGGGCTCCCACAAGAAGAACAAGTCAGATGGCACGCCGGCGGTGAGGGCGCGTATCGTCTTGGTATCATCGCCCTCGATGCTCATGTTGCGCAGCAGGTAGCGATTCTGGGAGCGGTTGAAGGCGGTGACGACGCCGTCGAAAATATCCTTCTCCTTGCCCGTCCAGCCCGACCAGACGTGAAGCACGGTGCGGCCGTCGGCGCTGGTGTGGCGCCAGAAAGCGCATCCGGAGCACACCAGCAGCGCGGCCACCGCGACCCATGCCGCGGCTCGCGGTTTCCAACTAGCGCCTTGTTGCAGGATTGTCATTGAGCAACGATCGCGGCCCTCACCGCTCGCCGCCTCCTCGAACAGCGCGTGGCGTTGTTCGCCGCTCCCTCTATTGAGACTTGCAAAACAAAAGGAACGCCGCGCACAGCGAAACGAGCGCATTTTCACGGCTTGGCTGTTCCATTGGCAACGCAAGGATCAATAAGATAGGAGCCGAACGAGGCTGGTGCGACATCGTACCGCCCCATTGCAGCGCCAGCCGGGTCGGCGCGCGCGACCCCAAGTCACAGCCCCCGGTACGGCTCCATGTAAACCTCAAGCCGCCGCTGCACCTGTTCCAGCGCCTGGCGGGGGGTCAGCGACTTGCGCACCACCCGCTGCGCCGCCGTCTCCAGTTCCGTCATGTACGCCAGATTCACCGGCGTGGGCGGGAATATGTCTCCTTTGCCGCCGGCCACGATGCGGCATAGCACGGCGAAGGCTTCCTTTTCCCGGCTTCCGCGCGTGAGCTCGGGCGCGAAAATCGCGCAGCGCACGTTGGGCAGGCCATGCATCACCTTCGAAAATTCAACTTGCGCCCGCCGCGTCTGCATCCACTTTATGAATTCCCATGCCGCCTGCGGGTGTTTCGATTCGCTCGGGATCGCGGCGAAATTTCCCCCCAGAAAGGTCGAACCCTTGCGCCCCGGATACTTGCTCGGGTAGGGCAACGCAACCACCCCGTAATCGGTGGTCGGGCTGTAGCGCGTCACATACCCCGGCCACCATTCGCCGGCGACCATCATTGCGACCTTGCCCACGAAGAACTGGTGGTTGGGGCTGTCGAATTGCCCGAAGCCCTGCTGGAACGAGTCTATGCGCAGCCCGCCGCCCTGCACTTCGAACATGCGAAGGTACCACTCTAGGGCCTTGACATTGCGGGGATCGTTCGCGGTGATCCTACCGGTACCCGGATCGGCCAGGCGCCCGCCGAAGAGCCCGATGACCTCGTGGATCTGCGGCGGCTGAAATCCGAGACGCTCCAGGCCCCCGCGCGAGGTTCTCTTTGTAAGTTTCCCCGCTAGTTCGACGAGCTCCTCCAGCGTTCGCGGCGGCCGGTTGGGGTCAACGCCGGCCTGGGCGAATACGTCCTTGTTCCAGTAGAGCGCCGATGCATCGATCAAGTACGGCACCGCGTACAGCTTCCCCCGATACCGGCACTGCTCCAACGCCCCGCGCACGAAGTCGCCCTCGCGCATTCCCGACCGGCGGAACAGGTCATCGAGCGGCATCACCGCGCCGTTCGCCGCCAGCGCCCCGATGTACGAGGTCTGCCACAGGAAGAACAGATCAGGCGGGGTGCCCGCGGTGATCGCGCGGAACACCCGCGTATCGTCTTCGACCGTGCTGAAGTTCTCGACATAGTAGCGGCGCTGGCTCTCATTGAACATTCGAACCATGCGCTCGAACGCTTCCTCCTCAACCCCGACCCAGCCCGACCAGACGCGCAGCACCGTCCGGCCGTCGCGCGCCGCGCCCGACCCGAACCTGCCGCAGCCCGCCAGCAGGCAGGCCGCCACGGCCGTGCACGCCGCGAGCCACCAGATCGCCGCATGAACCCTACGTGAAATCACCTGCTGTCAGCATCTCCTGCGCGGGCGTTTCTGCGCTGGTCCCTTGCGATGAGGGCCGTTCGACCGCCCGGCTCACTGCTCGCCGTACGGCTCCATGTACTCCTCAAGCCTTCGCTGAACTTGGTCGAGCGCCTGCTTCGGCGTCACCGTCTTGCGCATCGCACGCTGCGCCGCGGTCTGCAATTCCGAGATGTAAGCCACGTTCACCGGCGTCGCCGGGAAGATCACGCCCTTGCCGCGCGCAGCGATCTTGGCGATGGCCCCAAAGGCTTCCTTCTCTCGGTCCCCCTGGGTCAACTCGGGTTCCATCAGGTAGGCGCGAATGTCGGGCAGGTTGTGGCCGACCCTCGCTAAGCTCACCTGCGCCTCGCGTGTCTGGGTCCACCGCATGAACGCCCATGCGCCGTCGGGGTGCTTCGACTCGGTCGGGATCGCCATGAAGTTGCCGCCCAGAAACGTCACGCCCTTCTGCTGCGGGTGCTTGCTCGGATAGGGAAGATCGGCCACGCCGTAATCCGTCGCCGGGCTGTAACGCGTGATGTACACCGGCCACCACTCCCCGCTGAACATCATCGCGACCTTGCCGACGAAGAACTGGTTGTTCGCGCTGTCGAACTCGCCGAAGCCCTGCTGGAACGAGTCGACCCTCAGCCCGCCACCCTGAACGTTGCACAACCTCACGTACCATTCCAGCGCCTCGACATTGCGCGGGTCGTTGGCCGTGATGCGCCCGGTCACAGGGTCGGCCAGGCGCCCGCCGAAGAGCCCGATTACCTCCTGCAAGGTCGGCGGCTGAAGCCCCAGGCGCACCAGGTTGCCGCGCGCATCGCGCTTGGTGAGCTTGACGACGAAATCGAGCACCTCCTCGGTCGTGCGCGGCGGGCGGTTGGGATCAAGGCCGGCTTCGGCAAAGGCTTCCCGGTTCCAGAATAACCCGTTGGCGTCGATCAAAAACGGCATGCCGTACAGCTTGCCGCGATACCGCGCCTGGTCGAGTGCGCCCCGCACGAAGTCCCGCTCCCGCAGGCCCGAGCGGCGCAGGTAATCGTCAAGCGGCCGCACTGCGCCATTGGCCGCCAGCGCGCCGATATATGCCTGCTGCCACAGGAAAAAAAGGTCGGGCGGCGTGCCCGCGGTGATCGCGCGGAAGGTGCGGGTGTCTTCCTCCACGGTGGTGTGGTTTTCGACGAAGTAGCGATCCTGGCTGCGGTTGAACATGCGCACCAGGATCTCGAAGTTGTCCTGGTCGACGCCGACGAATCCGGACCAGACGGTGACGCGCGTTCGACTTCCGGACTTCTCGGCGGGAGGCGCGCATCCAGCCAGCGTGACGCTGAGCAGGATCGCCACGGCGGCGGCGATTCGTGAACTCATTCCGTCCTTATTATAGGTGCCGCCGAACCCGCCGGTCAACGCGGCCAGGGGCGATCCACGCGCCCGTCTCGCTTGACGCGATGGGTGGCAGCGCCCGGCGGCGGGACAAGGGGGCGCCACCGGGTGTCTCAAGATGCGGCGCGAATATGGAACAGGTTCATGGCTTGAAGACGGCCCGACCAGGGCGCGCCCTGGTCACGCGTTTCAGCACTGGTCACGCGTTGCGACGAGTGAGGACCGGCTCGGCCCGCAGGTGGAAGATGCCTGTGATAGGCTGTCTGCCCTTCTGCGCGGGTGCGGGCGGGGCCCGGCGCCTGTGCGCGCCGAAGACACAACACAAAGCATCGCATTGCAGCAAGGAGCGCAGCTTGCAACGCAGCACGGTTGGCTTTCTGGTGCGTATCTTCCCGCAGTTCGGCTCGCGTCTCGGGCCCTGTCGGGTGAACTTCAGCAGCGCCTGCGGTGCGCCATCCGCGCTTCCGGGCACCCAAGGCGACAGCCTGTCCAGCCAGGCATCGGTTCCAGCGACAGATCGAGGAACGGCATCATGAACCGCTCCCGGCTTGGCGCCATCATCGCGGCAACCGCTTTGGCCGCTGCCGCGCCTTCGGCAGCCGGGGCGAGAATCGTCGTGGTCAAGAGCCGGGCGCTGGCAGCTTACGACGCGGCCGAGCAAGGATTCATGAGCGTCGTCGGCAGCCAGGCCGAGGGGCGCACCGCCTCTTACACCCTCAGCGGAGATGCAGCGGCCGCAGGCCGATTAGTGTCGCAGATAAGATCCAGCCCTCCCGATGTGGTGCTGGCGCTGGGCACCGAGGCGGCGCGGCAGGTGGGGGGGGCGCTGGGGAGCATCCCGGTGGTCTTCGCCATGGTGGTGGATCCGGTGCAGAGCGGCGTGGTCAGCAACCTGGGGCACCCCGGCGGCAACATGACTGGCGTGATGCTGGCGGTGCCACCGTCGGAGTCACTGCAAGCGCTCAAGCGCGCCGTGCCCCAGGCGCGGCGCGTCGGCGTGATCTATGACCCGGCGCAGAGCCAGCGGGCGGTGCGCGAGATGACAGACGCGGCGCGAGGCCTGGGCTTACAGGTCGCCAGCCGGGCGGTGCGGTCAGCGGCCGAAGTCCCGCGGGCGGCGGAGGAGCTGCGGGGCAACATAGACGCGCTCTATGCGCCAGTTGATGGCACCGTTTACAGCTCGCAGTCGGCGAAGTTCATCCTGCTTTTCGCGCTGCGCAGCGGGATCCCGGTCATGGGGTTCTCGGCCAACCTGGTGGAGGCGGGAGCCCTGCTGGCGCTGTACCCGGATTACGTGGACGTAGGCCGCCAGGCCGGTCACATGGCGCTGCGGATACTGTCGGGCGAGGCGGCGGGGAATATCGCCGTGGCATCGCCGCGCAAACTGCTGCTCGCGATCAACCTCAGCGTGGAACGGACGCTGGGCGTGACCATACCGCAGTCATTGCGCAAGACGGCAGACAAGGTCTTCAAGTAGCGGCGCCGCCAAGGCGCGCCTTGGGCGCAAGGTGAATGACAATGCAGATGAATCGGCGCTCACCCGGAAAGCGCGCGGTCACCGCCGACAGTCGCAGGTGGAGATAATGCTGCTAAGCAAACGATTGCGGAGCTTGAGCTTAGGCTTGAGCGCCCAGTTCGCGATTCTGGCCACCATGCTGCTGGTGGTCACCGGGGCCCTGCTGGGGCTGTACTTCGGGCGTCAGCAGTCACGCCTGATCCGCGAAAGCCTGGAGGCGCGCGGGCTGACCCTGGCCAAGAGCGCCGCCTACCACAGCGAGTACGGCATCCTCATCGGCTCCAAGGAGATGCTTGAGAATCTACTGGGGGCGACAACCCTGGAGCCCGATGTCGCCTACGCCGTGGTGCAGGGCGCGGAGGGCGAGGTGCTGGCGAGCGCGGGCGCCTCGGCGCGGGATCTGGTGTTCACGGATGACACGTCCACCAATGCGCTCAAGTCGGAGCAGCCGCTCGCCCAGTGGCAACTGCTGCGTTCCAAGGTGCGAGTGCTGGATATGTCGGCACCGGTGTACACCACTGGTGGCCAGACGCCGGGGCTGGAGTCCTCGCTGCTGTTGGAGGCTAAGCCGACGGCCCCGTCGGTCATGGGCGGCGCCAAGCCCAAGCGAATCGGCACCATCCGCGTCGGGATGTCGTTGGATCGCATGAACGCCACCATCGCCGGCGCCGCGCGCACCACGGCCCTGCTGACGGTGGTGGTCATCCTGTGCGCGGTGATGCTGGTCTTCGCCCTGGGGCGCAGCGTCACCCGTCCCCTGCATCAACTCGTTGCTGTTGCCGAGCGCGTGGCCGACGGTGACCTCAGGCTTGAGATTGATGACGGCCGCCGCGACGAGATGGGACAACTCGCCAGCGCCTTCAACCAGATGGTGCGCAGCCTGCGCGCGCTCATCAAGCACATGCAGGACGGCATCATCCAGATCAGCGCCGCCTCGACGGACATTGAAGGTCTCGCCGACAAGCAGACCGCGGGGTCAGTCGAACAGGCGGCGTCCGTGGAGGAGGTGACGTCGTCCCTGGAGGAACTGGCGATAGCGGCCGCAGGAATCGCCGGCAGATCCGAGTCAGTGGTCGCGACCGCGGAGGAGACCGTCGCCGCGGCGACCGGGGGGCAGCATACCGTGACTGCCGCCCTGGAGGGCATGGACCGCATTCGGGAGACGGTGCAAAACATCGCGGCGACGACGGTGCGGCTGGGCGATCGCTCGCAGAAGATCGGGGACGTTCTCGGCATTATTCAGGAGATCGCATCGGAGACACACTTGCTGGCGGTAAACGCGGCAATCGAAAGCGCGGCGGCGGGAGAGCATGGCCGGCGCTTCGCGGTGGTAGCGGGAGAGGTGCGGCGTCTTGCGGAGCGGTCGCGGGCCTCGGCGGAGGAGATCGCCGCCCTGGTGACCGAGATCCAGGCGGCGATCAGCGCCTCGGTCATGGCCACCGAGCAGGGCACCAAGCAGGTTGAGATCGGGGTGGAACTGGCCCGTGGCGTCGAGCAGGCGCTGCAAGAGATCGTCGAGATGATCGAGAAAACCACCCAGACCGCCAAAGAGATCTCACTGGCGACCCAGCAGCAGCGGTCCGCCAACGACCAGGTGGTGGCGGTGATTCGCGGCATCACCGACAGCGCCCGCGAGGCCGCCGAGGGTATGAAGCAGGCGTCGAGCCTGGTCACCCAGCTCACCGCCCTCGCCGCGGGGTTCAGGGAGGAGGCGAGCCGCTTCGTGTTCGACGAGCACCCGCTTGCAGGAACCGGCGCAAGGGTCGTCGAAAGAACCAATTGACCCAATCGAACTTGCAGGAGGTGCATTATGTCCGTCCGTGCCTCGGCGGTCGCGCTCGTCACCATGATCGCCGCCATGACCCTCGCGCCCGGCTTGGCGGGCGCGCAGCAGAAATCTGCCAAGGCACCGCCCGCCATCGGCGGCGTCTTCATTCCCACCAATATCAAGCGCGCGGTGGGGAAGCTCGTGAAAGTCTCAGGGGTCGCGGTCCAACTGCGCGGCTCTGATGGCGCCACCTTCACGGTGACCGCCTTCAACCCTAACCTGCTGCTCTTCAAGAACCTGCACATCGCTGATGCGGACGAGTTCAAGCCGGGCGACAAGGTGATCGTCTATTACAACTTGCCCCCGACCAAAGGCGACATCAAGCTGCTGTGGGCGGCCACCGATCCCGCCTCCGAGATCATGCTCGCCGAGCTACGCGCAAAGCCGGTCGCAGGGACATTCAAGTCCTTCGACCCCGCGACTAGGAAATTGACGGTGCAAACTGACGGACGCGCGACCACCTACACTGTAGCGCCGCCAGTCATGGCACTCCGCGAGATGAAGAAAGTGCCGCTGGGCAAGGGTGCCACCGCGAAGGAGAAGAAGGGCTTCGCCGCGGGCGATCGGGTGCAGCTGATTCTGACCGCGGACCGCAAGCAGGTGCGATTGGTCCTGGACAAGATGACCTGTGATCGGTTCGCCCCGGGCCTGAAGAAGTTCCCCATCCCGCCGACGTCGAAGTTGGGGAAGTAAGCGACAACCGATCGCGCCGCATTTCCCTACTGCGGTGAGGCTTGAGCGCGCTGCGCTTTGCAGACCTCGCGCCCGTGCGTGACCACGTTCAGATGCAGCGCGTGGCGCCGCCCGGGCGCCAGTAGAGGGTCTGTCTCGCCGTAACGGCTTCTTGTCCTCGTCATCGTTCCCGTAAAGCTTGACCGGCAGCCGAGCTTCAGCGCCTTGACGCTGGCCGGTATCCCTCAGCCCCGCCTGTTGTTCCTGTCCAAATTATCTAATAGCGCAATTGCACTATTTGGCAATTTCAGCTTTGACAACCCTCGTTCTTCCCTGTATACTGGTTTTCTATGGAGCCGGTCTTCCGGGATGATGACCTCGAAAGGTTAGAGGCAGATGCCACCTTTGACGGCGGGCATCAGCCGGGGATCGTCAAGGCGTTCCGGAAGCGCATGCAGCAGATAAGGGCGGCTCTGGATGAAAGAGACTTCTACAAGCTGAAGTCGCTACGATTTGAGAAACTCCAGGGGAGTCGGTCACATCAACATTCAATGCGCTTGAACGACCAGTGGCGGCTGATTCTGGAGTTCCAGGGCAAAGGGCCGCGTAAGGTCGTCGTAGTTGTTGCGATTGAGGATTACCACTGACGGAGATGCCCCACATGAGCGACAGAAGGGTTGCCGAGGCCTTCCCTCCGGGTGAGTTCATCAAGGAGGAGTTGGAGGCACGCGATTGGAGTCAGGTCGAACTGGCCGAGATCATCGGCCGTGAGCCCAAGGTGATCAACGACTTAGTTAAGGGCAAGCGAGGGATTACGCCCGAGATCGCCAAAGCGCTGGGCGATGCATTCGGTACTAGCGCGCAGTACTGGATGAACCTGCAAAGCAGCTATGAGTTGTGGCGTGCCAAAGACGCAGACAACGCGATTGCGCGGCGCGCCAGGCTCTACCAGTTGGCACCGATTAAGGAGATGGTCAAGCGGCATTGGCTTGAGATGTCGGAAAGCATAGATGTGCTTGAGGAAAGAGTGAAGTGTTTCTTCAGCATCCAGACGCTGGATGAACCCGTCCGTTTTGCACATGCAGCGCGGAGGGGTGGCAAGGAGATCACACCGTCCCAGATGGCGTGGCTATTCCGCGCCAGGCAGCTGGCTCGCGCCGTGCACGCCAAGCCATTCTCCGACCGCTCCTACGAAGCCGGCCTGGAGGAACTGAGGCCCCTCCTTCCCAGCCTGCAAGAGACCAGACATGTTCCCAAAGTCCTAGCGGAAGCCGGTATCCGCTTCCTCGTGCTGGAGCACCTGCCCCAGACAAGGATAGACGGCGTTACCTTCTGGCTTGACAGCAAGTCCCCGGTCATTGCGCTTTCAATGCGACTCGACCGAGTTGACTACTTCTGGTATACGCTTTGCCACGAGCTGCGTCACGTGGCGCGCCGCGACGGGCTGAAACACGACGTGATGCTCGATACCGATATCGTCGGAAGTGAGGTCGAGGCCGTTGATGATGTGGCCGAAAGGGAAGCGGACCGCTTCGCAGCGGAGTTCCCGATCAAGCGCTCAGACCTTGAGGACTTCATCGCACGCAAAGGTCCCCTTTATGGCAGGCAGAAGATCACCGGCTTTGCCAACAGAATCGGTGTACATCCTGGCACTGTCGTTGGTCAGCTTCAGTTTCGAGGGGAAGTGCCATGGTCTTCCCATCGGCAGATGCTCGATAAGGTAAGGCACATCGTAATCGGGTCGGCATTGACTGACGGATGGGGGCAGGTGCCTCCTTCGCTCAGCTGAGGAGATGCGACATGGTTCCATACGCGAAACAGATGCAGAACATTGTGACCGCCTACGTGGAGTCGGGCCAAGGCTGGCCAGCGACCGCTCGCCAGATAGCCGCATGGGCCATTCGTGAGGGGGTATGGCAAGCTCATCCGTCCACGCTCATTGACCAGTGCGCGGACCAGCTAGCCAGGGCAATGCGTGAAGAATACATCACCGATCCTCAGGGCAGGACGGTGCGCGCCAAGCATGTCGCCCGAGTAGAGCGAAACCGCGAGCAGCTCCCACTGTGGGCAGATATTCGCACCGCAGACCGAGAGCATATGGAGATTGCTTTCCAGCAGCGTCGCCAACAGATTGTTGGAGATTGCAGGCAACTGAAAACCGATGTGGACAGCTATAACGAGAACCGAAACCCGGGCACCCCGATACAGATGAGCTTGGATTTCACCTGGGACGTAGAGGAATTGGAACTGACAGCCGCTGGGTAGCGCCTATCTCGTCCACCGCTGTCTATCCGCTTCATATTGCCCTCACCGCGCCGGATACGGGCAAAGCCCGGCATCGTTGAGGACGCAGCGCCGGCACTGCGGGCGCTGCGCTTTGCAGACCTCGCGCCCGTGCGTGACCATGTTCAGATGCAGCGTGTGGCGCCGCCCGGGCGCAATCAACGCCGCCAGCTCGGCATGGGCGCGGTCGGCGGAGGTCTGCTGCGCGATCAACTCCAGCCGCTTCGACACCCGCAGCACGTGGGTATCAACCGGAAAAACCTTGCGGTCGAGCGCGAACAGCAGCACGACATTCGCCGTTTTCAGCCCGACGCCGTCCAGTGCAAGCAGGTGATCCCGCGCCTCTTCGTCACTCATGTGCGCCAGGAAACCCGGGCTCAAGGTGCCGCGTTCGTCGCGAATCCGCCGCAGGATGCGCTTGATGCGCCCAGCTTTGATCTTGCTCAGGCCGCCGGGGCGGATGGCGGCCTCGATGCTGCGCACGTCGGCGTCTGCGACCTCGTCCCAGGAAGCGAATCTGCGCTTCAGCCGCGAGAAGGCCAGGGAACTGTTGGCGTCGCTGGTGTTTTGCGACAAGATCGTGCCCACCAGCGCATCGAGCGGATTACTGCGGTGAAAATGCTGCGGTCCGTAGTGGCGCTCCAGGACCCTGGCGATGGCAATGACCCGCCGCCGCAGGGCCGCGACTGATGCGTGGCCGGGGCCAGCGATTAACGGTTGGTCAGGACCGCGCGACTCACGCGCCAGCCCTGCGCGGATGGGTGACACCGGCCTGGCCTCACACCTGCACGATGATCGTCTGATCGCGGCGCGGGCCCACGCGCACCATGCACAGCGTCGCGCCCGCGATGTGCGCCAGCCGGTCGAGGTAGGCCCGCGCGGCAGGCGGGAGATCGCAGGCGGACTTGGCCCCGGTCGTATCCTGGCCCCAGCCCGGCATCTCGTCATAGACCGGCTCGCACCGCGCAAGCATTTCCAGGGAGTTGGGGAAGATGTCGCGGCGCTCGCCGTCGCAGCGATAGGAGACACAGATCGGAATGCGCTCGAACTGGTCGAGGACATCGAGGTGGGTTACCGCGAGCTGCTGGATGCCGTTGAGCAGGGCGGCCTTGCGGACGACCACCGCATCGAACCAGCCGATGCGGCGCGGCCGCCCGGTGGTGCTGCCGAATTCCCGGCCCTGAGAGCGGAACTTCTCGGCCAGTTCAGCCGGGCACTCGGTGGGAAACGGCCCCGCGCCGACGCGCGTGGTATATGCCTTGACCACGCCGACGATGGCATCCAGCCGCTTGGGCGAGACGCCGGCGCCCACGCCCGCCGCCGCCGCCACCGGGTTGGAGCTGGTGACATAGGGATAGGTGCCGAAGTCGGCGTCGAGCATCGTCCCCTGCGCCCCCTCGAACACCACGCGTTTGCCTTCATCCAGCGCCCGATTGATAATCACCGGGGTGTCGGCCACCAGGGGGGCGAGTTCTTCGCACGCCGGCGCGACCTCGGAATAGACCTCTTTGAAGTCAAGGGGTTCGCATCCGTAAACCCGCTCCAGCAGCGCATTTTTCTGGGCCAGGTTGGCGGCCAGCTTCTGGCGCATGAGGTCGGGCTGGGTCATTTCTATCGCGCGGATGCCGCAGCGCGCGTACTTGTCGGCGTAGGCCTGGCCGATGCCGCGCAGGGTCGTGCCGATGGCGCTGGCGCCGCGGCCGGCCTCCTCGGCGGCATCGAGAGCGCGGTGATAGGGGAGCACCAGGTGCGCATTTTCGCTGATCAGGAGATTCTCCCGCACCTTCACCCCGCGCGCCTCCAGGTCGCGCATCTCCGCCACCAGCCCCTGCGGGTCAACCACCACCCCGTTGCCGATGATACAGGTCTTTCCGCGCAGGATCCCGGTGGGAACCAGGTGCATCGCGAACATCTCGTCGCCGACGAACACCGTGTGCCCCGCGTTGTTGCCGCCCTGGAAGCGGACGATGAGGTCCGCCTCGGCGGCGTAGATGTCAACCACGGCGCCTTTCCCCTCGTCACCCCACTGGGCGCCCACCACCACTGTGCTTGGCACTGCTGCTACCTCCCGCAAGCCGCAAAAAAAATAAACCCAAACGGGGGGAACCATTTGGGTCTGGGACACTGCCCGAGGCAGTTCCTCGCACAATGATAACCGCCAGCCCGCTGCTTGTCAACAACAAACGGGTGTGAACTTGGAACTGCACAGGTTGATTCTTACCCCCTGGTGGAGGCAGAGCAGTTGAGGATCCACAGACTCAAATCTCTTGCGCCCGCGAGCGAAAAGCGACTGCGCCAAGCGTTGCGTGAACTGGGGTTG
>Ga0315289_10002350_pt1 | contig 29031 bp, 30 predicted proteins | sample YL17G11_40_MG_FD_203452 | JGI IMG/M metagenome (GOLD analysis project Ga0315289, IMG submission 203452) | Sediment microbial communities from Yellowstone Lake, YNP, Wyoming, USA - YL17G11_40 | ecosystem: Environmental > Aquatic > Freshwater > Lake > Sediment | place: USA: Wyoming | collected... | reverse complement strand
TCACTCATCCCTGGCGACCGGCGCACGCCGCTCTGGGGTAACCCTCAAGAAGAGCCGAGTGCGGGAAAGCCGCACGCTCGGATCTGTGAGGGCGAAAGCCGAATGGCTGAGCTACTCGACCAGGCTCGCGCTGCCTACGAGCAGAGACTGCCGGCACTGAAGCAGGGACCATTGGTCGGGCGAGAGGACAACGGGGTGGCGCTCCTGAAGGTAATGGGCGGCTTCGCCTGACGGATCAGGCAGTCCCACGAACCGTGGCGCAGCTCTCCAGAGCTGCGGCCGTTCGCACGAAGAGAGGGTAACCGGATGGCAGACACAGGCCGCTATGTATGCGATGTCTGTGGGTATGTGTACGACCCCGCGGAGGGCGATCCGGATAGCGACATCCCGCCCGGGACGGCGTTCGCCGATCTGCCGGAGGACTGGGTCTGCCCAGTGTGTGGGGCGAGCAAGGCTGAGTTCTCGCCCGAGTAGCCGGCCTCAGGGACCTGGGAACCGGTGCCCGGGGGCCGGTGTTGTGTCGCTCGACGCAGCCCGGACAGCCGGATGGGTGGGCGGACGGTGCGTCCGGCAGGCTGACGGGTGACGTCGCGGGCCTGAAGCAAGGGCCCGGCTTCCCTTCCCTTCGTCCCCCGCAGCCAAGCTAACAGGGTTGACGTTGGGCGAGAAAGCAGGTATAATCGTACCACAATACCACAAAGGAGGTGAGAGGGCGTGGCGAGCGCACTGAGGATCTCGGAGGCCACCTCGCTGGCGATGCACACGATGGCGCTGCTCGGGTCGGGGTCGGAGACGGAGCTGTCATCGAGGGGAATCGCCGGCTCGCTCGACGTGTCGCAGGCGCATCTGCAGAAAGTGCTGCAGCGGTTGGGGCGGGCGGGGCTGGTGCACTCGGAGCGCGGGCCGCGTGGCGGCTTCACGCTGGCTCGGCCGCCAGAACGGATCACGCTGCTCGAGGTGTACGAGGCGATCGAGGGCCCGCTGCACCTCGCCAACTGCCTGTTCGGGAAGCCGGCGTGCCGAGGCAGACCGTGCGTCCTCGGCGGGCTGGTCGGGTCGGTGAACAGCCAGTTCAGGACGTACCTTGAGGGGACGACGCTGGCCGACCTGGCCGGGAGAAGACCGGCGGCCGGCCGGAAGAAGGGGAAGGGGGATCAACATGCCGATGCTGCGTAGGATCGTCCAGATCGACGAGGAGAAGTGCAACGGGTGCGGGTTGTGCGTGCCGTCGTGCCACGAGGGAGCTATCCAGGTCATCGACGGCAAGGCACGGCTCGTGAGTGACGTCTACTGTGACGGGCTGGGGAACTGCCTGGGGGAGTGCCCGGAGGGAGCCATCACCATCATCGAGCGGGAAGCTGACCCGTTCGACATGGAGGCGGCAAAGCAGCACTTGGCCGCGCGCCGGGACCCGGACCCGGAGCAGCCCGCAGCTTGCCCGAGTGTCGGCTTCGGCGGGTGCTCGGGGTCAAGGGCGGAAGTGCTGCGGGAGGCGGCGCCCGTGGCAGTGGCTGTGGGCGAAGCCGAGACGACGCCGTCGGAGCTGGCCAACTGGCCGGTGCAACTGCGGCTGGTGCCGGTCCAGGCCCCCCATCTGCAGGGAGCCAAGCTGTTGATCGCGGCGGACTGCGTGCCCTTCGCCTTCCCGGACTTCCACCGACGTTTCCTGGCCGGAAAGACGCTGGCCATCGCCTGTCCGAAGCTCGACGATACGGACCTCTACCTCCACAAGCTGGCGCAAATCTTCTTGCAGAACGACATCGAGTCCGTCGACGTCCTCCACATGGAGGTGCCGTGTTGCTTCGGGCTGGTGCAGCTGGTGCGCGAGGCGCTGAGGGAGTCGGGGAAGAGCATCCCGACGACCGTCACGAAGATCGGCATCCGCGGTGACGTGCAGGAGACTACGACGCTCTGAAGGGGCCGAGCACACAGCCTCGGGCCTGTACGGACAGGGGTGAAGGGCGATGGCCACGCTCAGGTGCCCCGGGCAAGACACGCGTTACTGGCGGCCGGAGGACGTGTTCGAGGTGCCCTGTCCGGCCTGTGAGAAGCCGGTCGAGTTCTTCAAGACCGATAGCGTCCGCAGGTGCGACAACTGCGGCTATCGGTTCCGCAACCCGAAGATCGACCTCGGATGCGCGGAGTGGTGCCCGGCGGCAGCCGACTGCCTTGCCGTCCGCCTGTATGCGCCAGAGAAGCTACGAAGGCGGCCGCGGGGCGGGGGCGGTTGAGGGCGTCCATGGAGGCTGAGGGGCAGTTGCTCGTGTTGGAGGGCAGAGGACCCGCGAGCGCGAATCACCGCCCGCGTCCGCTACGAGGAGGTGCGTCACATGAGACCCAGACCGATCACCGATCGCGTCCAGTGGCTGGGCGCCATTGACTGGGACCGCCGGCTGTTCGACTCGCTCATCCCGCTCCCCCAGGGCACGAGCTACAACGCGTACGTGGTGCAGGGGAGCGAGAAGACGGTGCTGTTCGACACCGTTGACCCGACGATGACGGAAGTGCTGGTGCGGCAGCTCGACCAGGAGCCGCCCATCGACCTCGTCGTCGCCCACCACGTCGAGCAGGACCACTCGGGGTCGATCCCGGCGGTGCTCGAGCGCTACCCGGCGGCCAAGCTGATCTGCTCGCCGAAGGCCAAGGGGATGCTGATCGATCACCTGGCCCTGGCGGAAGACCGGGTGGTGACGGTCGAGGATGGCGAGACCGTCTCCCTAGGCAACCGGACGCTGAGGTTCATCCACACGCCCTGGGTACACTGGCCGGAGACAATGGGCACGTTCCTCGAGGAGGACAGAATCCTGTTCTCGTGCGACTTCTTCGGCTCGCACCTTGCGACGAGCGACCTCTACGGTGAGTGGGCCAGGGTGCATCGTCCTGCGAAGCGGTACTACGCCGAGATAATGATGCCCTTCCGGAAGACGATCGTGAGGAACCTCGAGAAGGTGCGAGCCCTCGCCCCGGCGATGATCTGCCCGAGCCACGGGCCAGTCTACAGGGATCCCGAGCCGGTCATCGCGGCGTACGAAGACTGGGCCGGCGGGGAACCGAAGAACGTGGTGGTCGTGCCCTACATCTCGATGCACGGCAGCACGAAGCTGATGGTTGACCACTTCGTGGCGGCGCTCATCGACCGGGGAGTGGGTGTGGAGCAGTTCGAGCTGTCGACGGTCGATCTCGGGGAGCTGGCCATGGCCTTGGTCGACGCGGCGACGGTCGTGCTCGGGACGCCGACGGTCATCCTCGGCCCGCACCCGCATGTCGTCCAGGCGACCTACCTGGCCTCGGCGCTGAAGCCGAAGTTCCGGTGGGCGTCAGTGATCGGGTCCTACGGCTGGGGAAGCAAGGCGGTGGAGCACATCGGGGAGGCGCTCTCGGGGCTGAAGCCCGAGATTCTGGAGCCGGTGATGTGCAAGGGCCTGCCGCGGGCGGCGGACTTCGAGGCGCTCGAGCGGCTGGCAGACCAGATCGCGGAGAGGCATCAGGGGCTGGTGTCCGCATAGGCGCTAGCGCGAGGCGAAGGCCTCGGTTCCCGGGAGTGTGACGACATCGCGCCGCGGTCGCGACCAAGTCTCGCGAACCGCGGCGCTCACCTTCTGCAGGAGCGCCTGGTAGTCTGCATCGTCCCTGCCGACGTACACGGCGCCACACTTGTCCGTGCCCCCAGCGGCCTTGGAGAGAGGCGCTAAGAGGAAGAGGCTGCGGGCTGGTTGGCGGATGTCGACCCAGTCGAGCCGGGACACGTCGGCCGGTTGGTGGCACGCCGCGCAGCGACGGGTATGGACCTCGGTGATGACCTGCTGGAGCGCGGCATCGGTGGCGAGGTTGTACGGCTGCACCTGCGCCCGTTTGTTGATGAACTCCGCGTCATAGGGACCATTGGCGTCGATCCACATGACCAGCCTCAGACGATCCTCCTCGGACGGCTTCACCCGTTCCTGATGGGTGGTCCCGAGCACGTCGATGAGGCGGCTCTTGTGGGAGCCGAAGGCGAGGGGCGGGGTGATCTTGGCATCGTCGCCGACGTTGGAGCGGGCGACCAACCGGGCCGAGTTGATCGTCTCATAGCAGCGGTTGTACCGCGCGGTGAGGCCGCCGGAGAAGTCGAGGCCGCCCGCAGGCTTCCGCCCGCCGTGACAGCGGACGCAGTTCCGGTCGAAGACAGGCTGGACATCGCGCAGGAAGCTGATCACCCGACCGCTCCCCCAGGGCGGAGGCTGGAGGGGCGAGGGAGGGTGGCGCAGGGCCATGATGGTCGGCACGTTCACCGGCGCGACGGCGCGGGTCTCATGGCAGCCGGCACACGCGCGCACCTCCCCCCGCTGGAAGTTGATGAACGACCGCATCCGCTGAAGCTCCATCTGGTTCTCGTCGAGCGCCTGGAAGTAGACTGCCGTGTCGACCGGCACCCGGAAGCAGACGCTGCCATCGGGCTCAACCGGCACCGTGCCGAGGATGCGCGTCGGCGTCCAATTGACCATGACGCTCTTCACATCCGGCTCGTAGCGGTGGCCGCCGTACTGGTTGTCATAGGGCCAGCCGACCGGCTCGGCTATGCGGAGGTACCTGATGCGGCCCGGCTCGATCCCCTGGACGCCCTCGTGGATGTTCGTGACCACGCAGGTCGCATAGTCCACGTTGGGCGACGTGGCATCGGACAGGACCGGCGGGCGGGGGCGTGCCCGCAGGGGAAGAGGAATCCAGCAGGAGATGCTGGGGTCGCGGTAGAGCAGTTCACGAGTGCCGTAGACGTCGATCAGGTAGAGGGCGTAGCCGTTCTCGTCGGTCATCCCCCCGTAGGTGTACGACACAAGGAAGTGCTTCTCGGAGAGAGGGATTGGTGTCGCGTACAAACCTCCCGCGCCCACCACGCCGCCCTCGGGAACCGTTGTGCCCGACATGCCGCCCTCGGGCGAGTTGACCCCCGGTGTGACGAGGCGAATGCCGGCGGGGTCGCTGATGCCTATGTTGGGATCGACAATCACTACGGGGCCGACGGGGAGCGTATGGTGCCCGGTGGCGATCGCCAGGAGCTTGTTCGAGCCGGGGATCGAGCGCATCTCTTCCAGCGCCCACGGGTCGTTCAGGTGCTGCTTGAAGATAGCATCAGCGCCCGTGCCGTCGGGCTTCACGACCCAGATCGACTGGATGTTGGCCCAGTTCCGCTCGTGGTACTCCCAGCGGGTGTAGGCGAGGAGGCCGTTGTCGAGGACGTGGGGGAGGTAGTCGCCGTCCTTGCTCACGGTAAGGCGGCGGACCGCGCCGTCGCTCGGGCGGACGGCGTAGAGGTTGCACGACGTCTCGTCCTTGTCGTACTCGTTGCACTGCAGCGAGTACCCGCAACGCTCGGAGACAAAGGCCACATCGCCGTTCGGGAGGTAGGTGGGGTCGAGATCGCTCCACTCGCCGCTCGTGAGCTGGCGTTGGCCCGTTCCGTCGACGTTGGCCTCGAAGATGTGGATGGGCTCCTCGCTGCGCCGCAGCTCGTAGCTCGCCGGGCGGTTGAGCCACTGCGAAGTCGGCTCGTCGCTCTTCGCCTTGGCGTAGCCGAACGCGACGCGCTTCCCATCGGGGGAGAGGTCCATGCCGTGTACGTGGCCCGGGCCGAGAGCGCCGTTGAGGATGGGCGTCACCTGCCCCGAGGGCGACAGGGGCGCGAGGATGCAGACATCTCCGCCGGGCCGGGAGACCCAGGGCATGTGGTTGAGGCAGACATCCGGGTAGGCCTGCTGCGTGTGGCGCTTGACGAAGAGGAGAGAGGCAACGTTGAGGGCGGGGTTCGAGAAGGCGATGTCGCGGACCGTCCAACGGGCGTCACGGTAGAGCTGCGCGCGTGCGGCGGGATCCGGGCCGTTGGCCGACTCCCTCTCTTCGAGGGCCTTCGCCCGAGAGGTGAGGTCCTCCCAACCGGAGGGCGGATCGGTGCTGAAGTCGGCAAGCAGCCGTTGCCCACGGTCCAGCGCCTCGAGTACCGGGTGGACGAAGAAGCTGCGGCATTCGGCGAGGGTGGCGTCGCCCTGTCGCGCGGTGACGAGCACGGCGGCGGGCCCCTCGGCCTCGAGGCGGAAGTCCACGGAGGCCGCACCGGGCTGGGAGACCGTCGTGCGGCCGGCGGTAGTCCGCGCCAGCCTGAAGGGAGTGAGCACCACCGTCTCGACCGTCAGCTCAATCGGCGGATTGAGCGGGCCGGAAGCCTTCACCTCGACCTTCAGCCGGTTGGCGCCATGGCCGAGCCGAGCATCCGTCGGGAGGGTGATGGACCAGTCCGCGCCGAGGCGAACGGGGACACGGACGTCGCCAGCGAGACGGACCTCGTTCGGGAACGGTCCGCCGCCGCTCTGGAGAGGGAGGGCGAACTCGACGGTCGTGGCCTCCTCGCCGCGCACGACGGCGCCCTCGGGCCACGGTTGGCCATCGACCATGACGACAGGCGGATCGGCCTCCGAGAGGTTCGCCATGTGCCCGGCGAGGCCGAACACGCCGGAGCCCATCGGGCCGCCGCGCGACCAGATGCTGAGCGTGCTCTGCCGCGCGGGCCGGTGCAGGGCGAGGTTCTCCTGCGGGTCACCGGGGCCGTAGACCTCCACCTCGTCCAGGTGGAAGAGGATGCCTGTCTGGCCCATCACCTGCAAGCGCACGAAACGCGCGGTCAGGTCCTTGAACTCGACGGTGAGTGGCGGGGCCATGCTGACGCCGCCGAAGAACCCATGGTTCTCGTGGCGCGGAGTCCACATGACGCCGTCGTCCGACGTGAGGATCAGCAGGTTGTCGGCGTTGTGCAAGCCGGGGGCGTAGTCGAGCCGGTTGTAGACGACGATCCTCGTGATCGACTGCGCCGCCCCGAGGTCGACCTGCCACCACGGGTTCGCGTCGCCGCCGGTGTGGAAGGCGTAGAGGCCGTTCTTCACGCCATCGACGGCGCCGGCGGCGTCGGCCGCGGTGGCGTCGCCACGGTAGCGCGACTCCGACGCCCTCGGGATCGCCACGTCGACGTAGAGCTCCGCTCCGTCGTGGCACAACTTGAACGAGGGATCCTCGGGCTTCTTCGCCGGCAGGGCCAGGGCTTGCTGCCAGCAGCCGTCATCGAGGCTGCCATCGAGCTTGGGCGGGGGAGTCCTGGGGATGGCCGGGAGGTCGCCGCTCGGGAGGCCCTGCCACTGCACGGGTCCGCTCGGGAGCCGGATGAGACTCGGCTGTTGGAGCTGAGCCATGCGGCCCTCATCCTGCTTCTGCCAGTCGGCCTCGACGAGGGCGCGAGTGGCGGCATCGAGGGACGCAGGCGCGGCGCTTGCCGATAGGCATGGTGCGCCCAGGACGACGAAGAGGAGAGCTGCCAGGCGGAAGGATCGCATTGCGGACCTCGTCTGCAGGCTGAACGGCAACGGCCGGACCACGAAGACATGAAGAACAGCAGCCGCACAACGTCAGTGCTCGCAGCTCACCTGCGAGAGCACAGCCTCGGGCGACGGCGCTTGCGGGCCGGAGGGCACACGGACAAGGTAGACCCTCTCTCGCGTCGGGCACAGCCAACGAGCGACCCAGGCAGCCCCTAAGGGTGCGCGCGTGCCGTCCCAGAGCGACACCTGGTGGCCGCCGACGGCGAGCATCCGGGATGGATCGGCCGACGGCTCAAGCGACTGCTCGCCCGCCCCGAACGCGTTCCCCACCCTAGTAACGTACAGGTCCAGCGGCGCGTGCCCCAGGGCGCAAGCGAGGTGGACCGTGGCCCGGACGCCGCTTGCGGTATTGCCGCTCAGGTAGCTGTCGACGTCGTGGGTCACGTACATCTTCTCGCTCACGGCTCTGAGCGGCGGTGCAAGCGTCACGCCGGCGAGCACCGACCGGTAGCCCTCCTTCGTCGGGACCCCGCAACGGCCGAGCGGCGGCGAAGACGAAGCCCCAATGTGGAGGACGTTACTCATCGTCTGCCGCGCGGCGCCCGTGTACAGGCGCATGGGGCTCGAGAACTCGAGGAGCGGGAAGTCGTCGGTGTTGAGCCGCGCGCCACGGGACACGGCCTCCATGGTCTCCGGGCCCAGGAGGTAGCCGGACAGCAGGTCCCAGATGTCGCCGACGCCGCTCGCCAGGAGGTCGGCCCTGATCTTCGGTCGGACGGCGCGCCGGGCGAGGTCTACGACATCGATCTTCAGTGGCGAGGGGGTGGCGATTAGGTATGCGTCGGAGGGCAGCGCGGGGAAGATCCAGAGGGAGCTGTTGGCGAACACGTCCCGGAAGGTGGCGACGATGCAGCGAAGGTCCTCAGGAGCCAGGTTGTAGATGGGAATCCACTGGCAGAAGACGCCGTTGGGCGCCAGGTGCTCCCGGCAGAGGGTGAAGTGCTCGCGGGTGAACAGGTTGGCGACCCCGGAGATCCAGGGGTTGGAGGGCTCGGAGGTCAGCACGTCGTACTGCGCCTTGGTGACGAGCACGAAGTTGCGGGCGTCGTTGAGGAACATGCGCACCCGCGGGTCCTTCATGCAGTCGTGGTTCCACTCGCGGAAGAAGTCCGTGACCCGCACCATGTCGGGCTCAATCTCAACGCAGTCGATCTGCTTGAACTCCGGGTGAAGCTCAAGGGCGCCCAGCGTGCAGCCGCTCGCAAGCCCGATCACGAGTGAGTACCGCGGCTGCGAGACGAGCAGCGTCGGTAGGTGAGCGAGGAGGATCTGGGTGCTGAGGTCGCCCGTGGAGGCATCGGTCTTGCCATTGATCTGGAGGCTGATGAGGGGCTTCGGGAGGCCCGGCGGCTGGACACGAGTAACGCTGATGGCGGCGGTCAGGGCATCGCGGTAGTAGAGGATCTCCTTGTCCTCCATGCGTTGCCTGGCATCGGGGCCGGCGAAGAAGCCGGCGTAGAGGTAGGCGCCGCTCGAGAGGACGGCTTTGTTCCAGTCGGGGAGCACCAGCCAGCCGACGAGCGAGAGGGCGGCCATTCCGAAGCCCACGCCTGCCAGAGCGCGGCGGCGGGCGAAGCCCGCGGCGAGGTAGGCCAGCCCGACCAACCCGTTCAGCGCCACACCCACCGCGAGGGCATGGCGGGCGCCGAGCAGAGGGATTAGGACGAAGCCGGCGGCGAACGAGCCGACCACGGTGCCGAGGGTGTTCGAGGCGTAGATCGCGGAGAGGCGGCGCCCGAGGACGCCGATCTTCTCCGTGGCGAGGCGCGTGACCAGTGGGAAGGCGAAGCCCATCAGCGCCGCCGGCAGCAGCATCACCAGGAACGTAAATGAGACCTCCGCCGCCTGCAGCGCCCAGAAGCGCGGACCGATCCGCTGGAACAGCCACAGGAAAACAAACGGCATGCGGTCGAGGGCGGGAGTGAGGAAGGTAACCGAGGCGGCGATGGCGACCTCGATCACCCCGAACCAGACGAGCGGCTCGCGGAGACGATCGATGAGCGACCACCGACGGCCGGCCGCCACGATGCTGCCCAGCGCTAGGCCGGCGAGGAATGCCGCCAACATGCCGCTGAAGGCGTAAGTAGAGGTGCCGAAGGCGAGTGAGAGAATGCGGGTCCACACAACCTCGTAGATGAGCGCCGCCGCGCCGGAGAAGCCGTAGGCCACCAGGAGGCCGGCGTAGGCAGCTCGGGAGCCTGGTCCCTCCGTCTGCGGCAGGTCGGCACCGGCAGCAGGACTGCGAGTCCCACGGGCAGCCCCGCTGCCCGTGCTCTCCTCGGCTTGCTGCGCCTGCGTCAGGTATACGGAGTAGGCCAGGAGGGCGATCGCGAGGTTCACGACCGCGGCGAGGTAGATGCTGCCCTTCAGGCCGACGGCCGGGAGGAGGAAGAAGCCGGCCGCGGTCGCCCCCAGAACGGCGCCGAGAGTGTTGATCCCGTATAGGGCGCTGACCTCGGTGCCGACCTCTCCCAGCCGCCGGACGACGGCGCGGCTGAGGACGGGAAGCGTGCCCCCCATGAGCGCGGTCGGCACGAACATGACGGCAGCGGCCAGGCCGAAGCGGACGATCCGAAGCGCCCAGACATGGCTCTCGAGCGACGGGTGAATGTGCACGTACGCGCGCTCGACGAGGGCGAACAGCCAGGGCGTGGTGAAGCACAGGAGGCCGATGCCGGCCTCGAGCACGGCGTAGATCCGCAGGCCGTCGGTGCGACGGTCGGCCAGGCGCCCGAAGATGACGCTCCCGGCCGCCAGCCCGCCCAGGAACGCGGCAAGCACGGTGCTGTAGGCGAGGACGGTGACGCCGAAGACCAAGGTCAGCCGCCGTGACCAGACGACCTCGTAGATCAGCCCCGTGGCTCCCGAGCACAGGAAGCAGGCCAGAACCACGCCGTGGGGGTGTCGCTGGAGGAATCGGAGGACCGGCGACTCGGCCGGCGCGGGCTGGAGTGCGGGCCGAGGCGGCGCCGAGCCCTGCGGTCGCTTGGGTTTCTTGGGCATCTAGAGACAGCACCCTCTCGTGGTGAAGGGGACCGGGGGCGATTCTTCGGCGACGAGGGCGCGGGCGCCTGCCTTGTGCCGCTGAAACCCCCTGTGCTATAATCGCCTCCGCACCTGATCCGGAGGCGCCCATGACACCGCCCATTTACGAGCTGACCGTCGAGCGGCATTTCTCGGCCGCGCACGCCCTGCGTTCGTACCAGGGGCCGTGCGCGCGGGTTCACGGGCACAACTACCGGGTGGAGGTGTGTGTGGCAGCCGCGGCGCTCGATGAGCTGGACATGGTGGTCGACTTCGGCGACCTCAAGCGGGTGTGTGACGAGGTGATCGAGGCGCTCGATCACACGATGCTCAATGACCTGGAGCCGTTCGCCACGCGCAACGCGACCAGCGAGCGGATTGCGGAGCACATCTACCGCGAGATCGGAGGCCGTCTGCCCGGCAGCGCACACCTGAGCTGGGTGCGCGTGTGGGAGACACCGACCTCGGCGGTCACCTATCGGGAGGAGTGATGCGCTGCATCAGCCTTCTCTCCGGTGGGCTCGACTCCGTGGTGGCGACCACGGTGGCGGCGCGCGAGCACACCGTGGTGCTGGCGATCACCGGCGACTACGGACAGCGCGCGGCGCAGGCGGAGACCGCCGCGGCGCGGGCTGTGTGCGATGCCCTTGGGATCGAGCACCGAGTGGTGGGGCTTCCGTGGCTGGGTGACATCACCCGCACGGCGCTCGTGGACACGAAGCAGGAACTACCGAGACTCGCCGCCGACGAGCTGGATGCCGAGGACAAGACAACCGTCTCCGCCGCGGCCGTGTGGGTGCCGAACCGGAACGGAGTCCTGATCAGCGTTGCGGCTGCCCATGCGGAGGGCCTGGGGTGCGACACGGTGGTCTGCGGGTTCAACGTGGAGGAAGGGGCCACATTCCCCGACAACACGCCCGAGTTCGCGGCCGCGGCAACCGCTGCCCTGTCCTTCTCGACCCTCAGCCAGGTCCGCGTGTGGAGCCCGACACAGGACCTCACCAAGAGGGAGATCGTCGCGCTTGGCCGGAAGCTCGGCGCGCCGCTGGAGCACGTCTGGAGCTGCTATTGCCCCGGCCCGAGGGCGTGTGGGGAGTGCGAGTCGTGCCTGCGGTTGGCGAGGGCGATGGAGCGGGCGTAGCGGCGTGTCGCGGGTCACGTATCAGGTGTCAGGTAGCGGCCCATGAGAGCGCACTTCGCTGAGCAGCCGATCGCGTACACCGGCGAGCAGCTCCGGTCGCTGTGGATCTACCGGCGCTTCGCGATCGTAGGCGATGCGATCGTGGGCTTCGTGGGGCCGTGTGACGTGGCCGGCGAGAGGCTGGTGGATCAGGTGGATGCGGCCGGGGGGGACTCGATCAAGGCCGCGTCCATGCTGCATCTCATCGTCGAGCACTTCGAGGGCGACCTGCGGCAGGCGGTGCTCAGCCAGCGGCTGCTCGTGTGCATCGCGTGGGAGTTGCTGGCGCGGGAGGTGCAAGACCTGCGTCGGGAGGGCGACGACCTGTTCGTCGATGACCGGAAGCTCTCGGTCTCGATTGCGACCGTCTCGCCGGTCTCCGCGCTCATCCATCTGGGCCTTAATGTGGACCCCGCTGGCGCGCCGGTGGCGGCCTGCGGGCTGGGGGAGTTGGGGATCGAGGCACGCGGATTCGCCGAGCGGCTGATGGCGGCCTATGTGGCGGAGGTCGAGTCGATGGAGCAGGCGCGGTGCACGGTCAGGAGCGTTCCGTGAGGGCGCCGGTCGCCGAGATCTTCTCGTCCGTGCAGGGCGAGGGCCCGTTCGTGGGCGTGCGGCAGGTGTTCGTGCGGACCTACGGCTGTGACCTCGAGTGCCGCTACTGCGACACTCCGGCCAGCCGATCCGACACCGGGCCGTGCCGGGTCGAGTCGCCGGCAGGCTCGCGGGCGTGGCACGAGCGGGCGAACCCGCTGGCGGCGGAGGAGACATGGGCGATCGTACGCCGGCTCGACCAGCCGCCGGGGCTGCACCACTCCGTGTCGTTCACCGGGGGTGAGCCCCTGCTGCACCCCAGCTTCGTCGCCGAGGTCGCGCAGCGGTGCCAGGAAGCCGGAATCGGGACCTACCTCGAGACGAATGGGCGGCGCGTCGAGGAGCTGCGGGAGGTCATCGACCGCATCGACATCGTCGCGATGGATGTGAAGCTGCCCTCCAGTCAGCCGGCCGGGCCCCGAGCCCTGGACGAGGAGTGGTTGGGCAGGAGCATCGAGTTCCTGCGGGTCGCGCGACAGAAGAGGGTGTTCGTCAAGGTGATCGTGACCCCGGAGGTGATGGCCGAGGAGGTCGGGAGCATGGCCGCAGCTCTGGCGGAGGAGTGCCCGAAGCTCACGCTGGTGCTGCAGCCCGTGACGCCGAGGCGGGAGGCCGCCTCCAGCCCGACTGCGGCGCACATGCTGGAGTTGCAGGCGGCGGCCGCGCAGCACCTGAGGGACACGCGGACCATCCCCCAGTGTCATCTGCTGATGGGGCAGCTTTGATGAGCGATCCGGCATCGGTCGTAGGCCTCACGACGACCATCCCGGCCGAAGTCCTGTTTGCGGCTGGACGCGTGCCATTCGACCTGAACAACGCGTTCATCACCGCGGAGGACCCGTCGGCCCTGGTGGCGCGAGCCGAGCGCGATGGCTATCCGGCCACGGTGTGTGGGTGGATCAAGGGTATCTACGCGGTGGTGCTCGAACGGGGCATTCGCGAGATCGTCGCCGTCACCCAGGGGGATTGCAGCCAGACCCACGCGATGGCCGAGACGCTGCAGGCCCAGGGCGTGAGCGTGGTTCCCTTCGCGTACCCCTTCGATCGCGACCGGCCGCTGCTGGAGCTGCAGATCGAGCGGCTGATGGCGCGCTTTGGCGCGACCTGGCCTGAGGTGAACCGTGTCTACGAGGATCTGCACCGGCTACGGAGGACCATCGCCGAAATCGACGAACTAGGCTGGCGAGAGGGTCGAGTGCGCGGGCGAGAGGTGCACGAGTGGCAGGTGAGCTGCAGCGACTTCGGGGGCGAGCCGGGAGCCTTCCTGACCCGGGCGACGGCGTTCCTCGATAGGGCCCGCAAACGGGAGCCGAGCGATCGGGGCGCCGTCCGTCTGGGAATGGCGGGCGTGCCGCCGATCTATGCGGACTTCTTCACGGTCCTCGAGGAGGAGCTGGGAGCGCGGGTCGTCTTCAACGAGGTGCCGCGGCAGTTCTCGCTGCCCTGGGCCAGTGACGTCGACCTGGTCACCTGTTACCAACGGTACACGTACCCGTACGACATCTTCGGTCGGATCGATGACCTCGCGACCGAGATCCACCGACGGGGCGTGCAGGGGCTGATCCACTACGCCCAGTCATTCTGTTTCCGGCAGATCGAGGATCTGCTCATCAAACGGGGCCTTGCCGTACCTGTGCTGACGCTGGAGGGGGACCGACCGGGCCCGGTAGACGCGCGAACAAGGGTGCGGCTTGAAGCGTTTGTGGAGTCAGTAGGGGCCCGAGGCTAGACGACCGCGCACCGGTCGATGGGTGCGCCTACCCGACGCCGTGCACCATGGAGGGTGAAACCGATGAAGCGCACAGCCGTGATCGCCATCGCCGTGCTCGTCCTGTTCGTGGCCGGCGTGACGGCCCAGGATGCAGCGAAGGAAATCCGGGGGAAGGTCTACCTCAAGGGAGGCCAGACGTACGAGGGGGTCATCCGCGCCGCTGAGTTCGGCGTCGTGCCCGGGGCCGGCATCGGACCGAACCGGGCGATGAACAGCGACTACATGGCAGTGAAGGTGAATGGGGACGTGGTGAAGGTACCCGTCAGCGACATCGCCACCGTGGAGGCCGACTGGCAGCAACTGGGTCAGGAGGGGGCGAAGAAGTGGCAGATCGCCTCGCTGACGATCACTCGTGGGGACGGCACCAAGGCGACGGGGGGCGTGGACTGGATGCTGCACGAGAGCACCGCCGAGGTGCTCCTGGCGGACGGCACGATCGCGGTGGCCAACGCCTTCCCGACGCTGAGCGCGGACTTCGACCCCTCGCAGCTACTGGTCAAGATCGAGCTCGGGAGCGCAGTGACCGCCGGCGGCGGAGCGCCTGCGGGTGGCGGCACGGCGCCGGGTGAGACGGCCACCGCTCCCGGTGGAACGGCGCCCGGTGGCACGACTCCCGGCGAAGGGCCTGCTCCCGGCGGCACAACGCCCGGCACAACCACGCCGGGCACCGGCACCGGCGGAACCCCGGCGGGAGGTGGCGAGGCCGCGGGCGGCAACGCGGCCGTCATCACGATCACGATCATCTGCCCTCACTGCGGGGAGAAGATCACCATCGAGCTGCCCGTCATCGCCAAGGGCGGAGGGTAGGATGTCGGAGGCCACCGTAGCGGGTGCCGCCGCGGCCTGTCCGACGGTTGACGAACAACTGCGTGCGTTCACCGCGGGCACGGTGCAGGTGGAGTCCGAAGAGGAGCTTCGCGCCAAGCTGGCCACGGGTCGCCCACTGCGGGTGAAGCTGGGGTGCGACCCGAGCGCGCCCGACCTGCACATCGGGCACGGGACGGTCCTCCGCCGGCTGAGGCGCCTGCAGGACGCCGGCCACCGGATCATCTTCATCGTGGGCGACTTCACCGCCCGCATCGGGGACCCGTCGGGCAAGTCCAAGACGCGGCCGATGCTGACCGAGGAAGAGGTCAAGCGCAACGCCCAGACCTATGTGGATCAGGTTGGCCTGCTTCTCGATGTCTCGAAGTGCGAGCTGCGCTTCAACAGCGAGTGGTTCATGGAGATGGGCGCGGGTGGACTGATGGAGCTGGCCTCGCACTACACGCTCGCCCGGATGCTCGAGCGCGACGACTTCGGGAAGCGCCTCGCGCAGGAGTCGGCGATCTCGATCCGCGAGCTGCTCTACCCGCTGGTACAGGGGTACGACTCGGTCGCGGTGCAGGCGGATGTCGAGGTCGGCGGGACCGACCAGACCTTCAACCTGCTCGTCGGTCGGGACATCCAGCGGGCCTATGGCGTCGACCCGCAGGTCGTGATGACCTTCCCGCTGCTCCTGGGCCTCGACGGCTGCGAGAAGATGAGCAAGTCGCTGGGGAATGCGGTGGGCATCACCGAGCCGCCAGGGGAGATGTACGGGAAGCTGATGTCGATTCCCGATGGCATCAGCGACGGGCAGGGCAGGGCGATCAGCCGTTTCGGCATGATCTGCCACTACTACGAGGCCCTGCTCGAATGGTCCCGGGGCGAGGTGGGGCAGCTGGGGGCGGACCTCGACTCGGGCCGGGCGCACCCAAAGGAAGCGAAAGCGCGTCTGGCGCGGGAGGTCGTGGCGCAGTACCACTCGGCGAAGGCCGCGGCGGAGGCGGAGGCGGAGTTCGAGCGGGTGTTCGCGGCCAGGGAGCTGCCGAGCGACATGCCCGAGGTCGCCCTGGCGGCGGCTAGCCTGGACGGGGTCGCCCTGGTGCGACAGTGTGGGTTCGCGGCGAGCAACAGCGAGGCGCGGCGGCTGATTGGCCAGGGCGGGGTGAGCCTGAACGGGGTGACCATCACCGACCATGCTGCCCCGGTGACCGTGGCTGACGGTGACGTACTGCGAGTGGGGAAGCGTCGATTCGCGCGGCTGAGGGTGGCGGGAGGGCGGCACCAGACCGGGTGAGCGCACCGTCGGCCCTCGAACGGCGTTATCCTTGTTGAGTGCCAACGAATGGCGGAGTCCATGAGGGGGTAACCGAGATGTCGGATCAACAGAATGCAGAGTCGGTGGCTGGTGAGCTGTTCCGCATGGTGGCGGCGGCGATGGTAGGGGCCCTGATCGGCGCCGGAGTCGCGCTGGCGCTGGCGCCGAAGGCGGGCACGGACTTCCGGGCGGAGGTCAAGGCTCGCGCGGGCACGGCTGCGGAGAAGGCCCAGGAGATCGTGGGCAGCAAGGCGCGGGAGCTGGTGGCCGAGGCGAAGCGCAGGATCGAGGAGGCCCGCGCGGGGGCGGCGTGCGGCGAGCCGCCGGCGGCTGAGGCGGCCGCAACGGCTGAGGAGACGACGCCAGCCTAGCCCGATCCTCACGGGCGGCTGGCGACGCGGTTGACCCGGCGCTGACCAGGGAGGGGCCCGCATGAGAGTCATGGTAACCGGCGGCTCGGGCTACGTGGGCCGAGCCGTGGTGAGCCGCCTGTCAGCCGCTCACGAGGTCACGGTCTACGACAAGGCTGAACCGGAGGCTGACGTTGGGTTCTGCCAGGGCGACATCCTCGACCTGGCGGCGCTGACCCGCGCCTTCGCGCAGTTCGAGGCGGTCGTCCACCTGGCCGCCATTCCCGCCCCGGGACGCGATCCCGACGACCGCATCATGGAAGTCAACGTGATGGGCACCGAGCGCGTGGTCGCGGCGGGGGCCGCGGCGGGAGTGCGACGGTTGGTGGCGGCGAGCTCGGACGCAGCCCTGGGGTTCGTGTTCGGGGAGGGGAAGATCGTGCCCGAGTACCTCCCCTGCGACGAGGGACACCCATTGCGCCCAGCGGACCCCTACGGGCTGAGCAAGCTCATCGACGAGGAGATCTGCCGCCGGTACACGCGCCGCGCGAAGATCGAGACCGTATGCTTGCGGTACTGCTGGGTGTGGAACGAGGACCATTACCGCAGTATCGCGGAGCTGCAGCGCGACCCCATCCGCTTCGTCGGGCAGCTCTGGGGGTATGTGGACGTGCGCGACGTGGCGCAGGCGGTGGAGAAGTCGCTCCTGGCGCCGAACATCACGCACGAGACGTTGTTCATCTCCGCGCGACGGACGTTCATGGTGCACCCCACGCTGGAGCTCATCTGGGCGCACCTGCCTCCTACGGTGCGCCTCCCCCGTCCGGAGTACTTCGCCGAGGAACCGAACCGGTGCCTGCACGACTACACGCGGGCGACCCGGGTCATCGGCTATCTGCCCGAGTACGACTGGGAAGAACAGGCCGGGAAGTAGCCACTGCCGACCCAGGGCGGTCGGCTCACGCCAATCCACGAGCAGGGAGACGAAGTGGGATGTTGCCGGACATGCCTCTCGTCGCGCCGAGGATCAAGCCGCCGGTAGACGAGGACTTCCGTCCGGGAGTGCTCGCCAACCACGCGTTCCTGAATGCCGCGCGCGCCTCGGGGAAGGCCGTGCCCCTGGTGGTGGGGCTGGAGCGGGGAGGCGGGCTCGTCTCCGCTTACCAGACCCATGTGCTCGACCCGGAGGCCGAGGGCGCAGAAGCGAACCTGGCGTACGCCGAGCGACTGGTGAAGACGCTGCTCTGGGCGCGCGGGGGCTGGAAGGTCTACGTGGGCGGCCCCAGGCAGGTGGGCGAGTACCTTCGGAAGGCCTACTCGCCCGGCGGGGTCCGCGCCTTCGATGAGGACTTCATGGGCGGGGTGTACGAGCACAAGTTCGCGGTGGAGGTCATGGGGGCGGATGAGGTGCCGGAGGCTCGCGAGCAGAGCGTGTCCGTCGGACGACACCTGGATGGCTGCCGCATCGGCTTCGATGCCGGGGCGAGCGATCGCAAGGTCTCGGCGGTGATCGACGGTCAATCGGTGTGGGAAGAGGAGGTCATCTGGAACCCGAAGACGGAGAAGGACCCGGCATACCACTACAACGAGATCATGTCCGCGCTCAAGGCTGCGGCGGAGCACCTGCCGCGGGTGGACGCGATCGGGGTCAGCTCGGCGGGTATCTACATCGACAACCGCGTGATGGTTGCGTCGCTCTTCCGGGGCATACCCAAGGACCGGTTCGACGCCGAGGTCAAGGACCTATTCCTGCGCATCAGGGAGGACTGGGGCAACATCCCGCTTGAGGTGGCGAACGACGGCGACGTGACGGCGCTGGCGGGCTCGATGAACCTGGACGTGAACGGCGTGCTTGGGGTCGCGCTGGGGTCGAGCGAGGCGGGGGGCTATGTGACCACGGATGGGAACATCACCGGCTGGCTCAACGAGCTGGCGTTCGTTCCGGTGGACTTCAACCCGCAGGCGCCGGTGGACGAGTGGTCGGGCGACTATGGCTGCGGAGTGCAGTACTTCTCGCAGGAGGCCGTCGCGCGGCTCGCGCCCAGGGCCGGGATCAAGCTCGACCCAAACCAGGGCCGCGCCGAGCAACTCGTCGTCGTGCAAGACCTGATGGAAGCCGGCGACGAGCGGGCCCGCCGCATCTTCGAGACCATCGGCGTCTACCTGGGGTACGGCATTGCCCACTACGCCGACTACTACGACATCCGCCACGTGCTGATCCTGGGCCGGGTCACCTCGGGCAAGGGCGGCGAGGCCATCCTCGGGAAGGCCAGGCTGGTCCTTGCCGAGGAGTTCCCCGAACTCGCCCCGTCCATTCAGTTGCACGTCCCGGACGAGAAGGCCAAGCGGGTCGGGCAGGCGGTGGCCGCGGCAAGCTTGCCGGAGATCAGGTAGGCTCGCAAGGGGTGTCTCACGTGGAACTCACCAACGCAGCCGCGGAGATCTTCGTACCGGACGGGAAGCCCGTCGGTGGGGCACTGGCCCGGACGACACACATGGGGATCGGCGCGCATCAGGACGACCTGGAGATCATGGCCTTCGACGGCATCCTGAAGTGCTTCCATGTGGAGGACAGGTGGTTCACCGGGATCACCGTCACCAATGGCAGCGGCAGCCCGCGGGACGAGCTTTACGCGGACTACACCGATGAGATGATGCAAGTCGTGCGGCGGCAGGAGCAGAAGAAGGCGGCCGTGGTGGGCGAGTACAGCCTGCAGGCGCTACTCGATCACCCAAGCTCCGGGGTGAAGGACCCGAAGCAGGGCGGGGTCGTGGCCGACCTGAAGGCGCTGATCGGGGCGGCGAAGCCCGAGGTCATCTACACGCACAACCTGGCCGACAAGCACGATACCCATGTGGGGGTGGCCTTGCGGGTAATCCAGGCGCTGCGGGAGCTGCCGGAGGGCGACCGGCCGCAGGCGCTGTACGGGTGCGAGGTGTGGCGCGACCTCGACTGGATGCTGGATGAGGACAAGGTCCCGTTCGATGTGGGCTCGCACGAGAACCTGGCGGCGGCGCTGCTTGGCATCTACGATTCGCAAGTGTGCGGCGGGAAGCGTTACGACCTCGCCACCGTCGGCCGCCGCCGGGCGAACGCGACGTACCATGCGTCGCACGGCACGGACGTGACGACGTCGCTGATCTACGCAATGGACCTGACTCCGCTGATCCGAGATGCGTCGCTCGACCCGAAGTCGCACGTCAAAGCGCACATCGACCGGTTCTTCGGGGAAGTATCCAAGCGCCTCGACAGCCTGACGGGCTGAGTTGGGGCATGAGCCAACGGCGACTGTCCCCGACCAACGCAGCCGTGGCCCCCAAGGCGCGGCTGCTGTCCGCTTTGGGTGGCGGGCGACCGGCGATCCTGCCCGTCGCGCCGCTCTACCTGAGCCTGTACCTGGCGAAGGTGAGGCACGAGACGTACGCTGAGGAGTGGCGTCGACGGGCGGAGTTGGCCGGCGGGACAATGGGCGTGACGTTCGAGGATGAGCTGGCCGTCCAACGAGAGGTGTGGTACAGCGGCTACGAGGTGTTCGCCGAGGCCCCCGACTGGCTCACTCTGCCGATTGTGGGATCGCGCCGGCCACTCGAGGGCTGCGTGGTTGCGCTGGAGGACGAAGGTGCGTGCTACTGGACCAGCGCGGCGGGCATGCGGCACCGGCTTGACCTGCCGTTCTCGGACGCGGTGAGCCCTCGGTGGGAGGCGACCGACCCGCCGCGGTCGGCCGAGGAGGCGCGGGCCCGGATTCCTGTACCGGAGTCGCGGGACATCGAGGAGGCCGGGCATCTCGAGCTGGCGCGCCGTCTCCTGGCGGAGGTGGGGGAGACCTACGCGCTCTGCTGGCTCACGGGCTCGCCGTACACCGCAGGTTACGCGCACCTCGGGTTCCAGGGGCTGATGCTGGCGATGCGGGAGCAGCCGGAGGTCTTACTCGCCATCGCCGAGGCACAGCTCGAGGTGCTGCTGGCCTGGGCGACGGCGGTGCGGAACGCGGGCGTCCAAGTGGTGTTTGTGGAGGAGTGGGCTTGCGGGGCCGACCTGATCAGCCCGGAGCACTACCGCACCTTCGCGTGGCCCTTCGAGCGGGAGCTGTGTCGTGAACTGAGGAGGCTCGGGTTCAGGACCGTCTTCTACTTCTGTGGCGCCATCGACGATCGGCTCGCGGAGTTGAGCGGGCTCGAGGCAGATGCACTGGCGTTCGAGGAGAGCAAGAAGGGGTGGCGGGTGGACATCGGTGAGGTGAGGGGAACAGCAGGACCCGAGCGGTGTTTGTTCGGGAATCTCGATGTCGTGCGCGTGCGAGACGGGGATCGAGAGGCACTGCGCAGGGACGTACGACGGCAGATCGACGCGGCCGGGTCGAAGGCCTTCGTCACGAGCATCGGTAGTCCGTTGACACTCGACACGCCGCCCCACAAGGTCGACTGGCTGATCGAGGCGGCCAGAGAGTATGAGTCATGACGCCGGTCGGAGCCGCGACCGGCTCACGCGGAAACACTTGGAGGTCAGATGGCATGTCGGATGATGCAGCACTCAGGGACCACATCAGGGAGCTGGTTGTCCAGTGCCTCTTCCTGGATGTGGAGCCGGCGACGATCAGGGCTGACGAGAACCTGATGGAAGCGTACAACGTCGACTCGGTGAACCTGTTCGAGATCGTCGTGGCTTTGGAGGACGACTACGGGATCTCGTTTGGGGACGAGGACTTCGACGTGGAGACGTTCTCGACCGTGGCCTCGATTGCGGAGCTGGTGAAGCGCAAGCAGGGCGGGGCGTGAGAACCCGATGGGCACCCCGGCGGAGTCATCGGTTGAGTTCCCGTCGAGCGGCACGCTGTTGCGGGGCGTGGTGCACTGGCCCGCGGGCGACCCGGTTGCCGGACTGGTGTTCGTGCACGCCTTCGCTGAGGAGAAGAAGTGCGCGCACCGGCCGTTCGTCGAGATGGCGCGCGCAGCCTGCGGGGCGGGGGTTGCCGTCCTGCGGTTCGACTTCCGCGGCTGCGGCGACTCGGAGGGCCAGTTTGAGGACGCGACGCTGGATGGCTGGCGGCGGGACCTCCGGGTTGCCTTGGCGTTCGCGCGCGCGAACCTGGGCTGCGAACGGATGGGGTTGCTGGGGTTGCGACTCGGGGCCGCGCTGGCGGCGGAACTGACCGAGGAGGAGATCACCCTCGGGTGCCTCGTCCTCTGGGAGCCCATGGTGGAGGGCGACCGGTACCTGTCGTTGACAATGCGACGATCGGCGCTGAGGCGGAAGCTGACCGTCCACGAGGGAGGCGGCGCGGAAGGGGTAGAGGAGGGCGTGGACGAGGGGGGCCTCGTCGACTTCGACGGGTACTTGGTCTTGCCGGCAATGCAGGAGGAGATCGCCGGGGTTAGCCTGCTGGCCGAGCCGAAAGCGTACCCGGGCCCGACGCTCATCCTCAACCTGTCGCCCCGACCGAAGGTCGCCGCATCACTCGAGGAGCTTGCGTCGCTCTACGTGCAGGGAGAGGCGGTAGCCGTGCGGCAAGAGCCGATGTGGAGCATGGTGGGACTGGTCGACCCCACTCCGACCATCTCGGCCACCATGACATGGTTGCGGAGGGTCTTCGGCCTCAGGACCGAGGAGTGAGCACCGGCGACCGACGGCATCCGGCCCCGGCAAGCCGGCTGGCTAGCAGGGGTCTAGCGGACTTGGTGGTACCAGAGGATGGCGGTGAGGAGGCAGGCGACGAGCCAGACGATGGCCCCGATCTTGGCGACCTTCTCGAGCAGTTCGTCGCGGCTGCCCTTCTGGAACCGGGCGGTCTCCTGACCACCGAGTGAGGCGGAAAACCCCTCGGCAGTCGTCGTCTGGAACAGCACGGCGAGGATCAGGCCAATCCCGGCGAGGCCGGCAACGATCTGCGCGGCGATCAGCATCTTCTTCCCCCACACAAACCATGCCGGCAGCAGCTCACGCCGCCGCCCGAGCACGGGCAGGTTCGGTGTTGTGACGCGCGTTAGTATACGCTGGACGCTGGGAGGCGTCAAGGCACCGAGGCAGCATTCGTCGGGGTCCGGGGGATGCGGCCTCTATCGGCGACCAAGTGCGGAGCCCGTATCGAAGTCTCAGGCTTGGGGCCTCCGGCCGTTCCGTGCCCGCCCGCAACCCTGAGACTTCGGCACAGGCTCCAAGTGCGGGCGGCCCCGGGAGCGACGGCAGTAACAGGGAATGCGCAGGGCCGCGGAGGCGTCCTCTTCTTGGGGCGCCAGCCGCGAACGGATGAGAGCTGAGAACCTTGGACGAGCGCGCGCTGGTGGCGAGAGCGCAGCAGGGCGACCGCGAGGCGTTCGCGCAGCTCCTCCGCGACCACCACCTGCGCGTCTACAACCTGGCAGCGTACATCGTGGGTGATCGGACGGAGGCCGAGGATGTGACACAGCAGGCGTTCGTGCGGGCGTGGGAGGAGCTCCCAAGGCTGCGCGATCCGCAGGCGTTCACCGCGTGGGTGAACCGGATTGCGCGGAACCTGGCACGCGACCGGGCGCGGGAGGGAGGGGCGAGGGCGCGGTTCGAGGGACCGCAGCCGGACCCGCCGGAGACGGGGAACGCCGAGGCCCGTGGGCCCGAGGAGTCTCTGGTCGTTCGGGAGCGGGAGCAGGACATCCACCGCGCCGTGGCCACCCTCTCCGAAGCCCACCAGGAGGTCGTGGTGATGCACCACCTGGAGGGGAAGCCCGTGGTGGAGATTGCGCAGCAGTTGGGGGTGCCTCTGGGGACGGTGCTCTCGCGGTTGGCGCGTGCGCGGGCAGCTCTGAGGCGGAAACTGGCGCCGCACGTGGAGGACGATAGGCCATGAGAGGCGACATGTGCGACCGGATTGCGAATCTGCTTCCGGAGTACGAGGCCGGGTCGCTTTCGGAGGGTGATCGCGCAAAGGTGGCCGCGCACCTGGAGCGCTGCGACGCCTGTCGCTGGGAAGCAGCGGCTCTCCGGCGCACGGGGGAGCTGCTATCGCAGACCGAGCCCCGACGGCCGACACACGACCTCTGGCCGGGCGTGGCCGCGCAGCTGTCGGAGCGGCAGACGCGGCGGGCCTGGCGGGTGCCGTTTGGGCCGGCACGGAGAGCCTGGTCGGTGGTCGCGGCGGCCCTCATGCTGGTGATTCTGGTCGCGGGCCTAGTCGTGCATCCGCCGGGGTGCCGGGTGCCCGTAGCCGCACCGCAGTTGGTCGCGGCGGCGGACGCCGAGGCGGGACAGTACGCCCGCTGGCACGCCGAGGCGAGCATGACCGGTGGGCTTGCCGACTCGTGCGCCCTGGCGTTGCTGGTGTCGACCGGGAAGCCCGTCCCTGAGGAGCCGAAGACCCAATGAGGCTCTGGCTGGCGGCTGCCATTGGTGTTGTGCTCGGCGCGGCCGCGCTGGCAGGCGTGTACTACGCCGCGCGCGGCCTGGACCGCGGCCTGGCGCAGCAGCTGCTGGAGAGCGCCTCCGACCCGGCAGAGCAGCGTCCGCTCTTGGGGCGGGGCACCGTGGAGGTCTACGCCGACGGTCGATGGCGACGGGCCGAGGCCGACTTCGACCTCGCCGAGGGCGTCAGCCGGGTCTCCATGCAGGAGGGCCCGCTGCAGGTTGCGCTCCTGGATGACGGCAGCCGGTTGTGGCGGCTTGAGACGGCGACGAAGACAGCGGTTGCCCTAGGGCCATCCGAGCGGTCGCTCGACTGGGCGAGGGTGTTGAGCAGCTACGAGCCAGGGCTGGGGCCCAAGCAGAGGGTGGCGGGCCGACTGGCGCAGTGCGTGACGCTGGTGTCGCGCCGCACTCGGCGAGTGGCCGCAGCCGTGTGGGTCGACGTGTCTACGTCGCAGATCGTGAAGCGGCTGACCTACGATGCCGACGGGCACCTGGTAGCGGCCACCGAGCTGACGAGTACGGAGGCGACGCCTCGCCTGACGAGAGAGCAGTTGGCCATTCCGCGGGACTGGCGCAGGGCTCAGGGGGGGGAGGACAGCGCTAGGTCGATCTCGGTGAGCGCGTTCCAGACGGCGGCGGGCTTCGCGCCTCGGCTCCCGGCTCATGTGCCGAGGGGCTGTGAATTCGTTGGGCTGTTCATCCGGACCTGCCCGCACGGTTGCCCGTACGCTGAGCTGCGGTATGAGGATGGCCTACGGGTGCTCGCGGTCTACGAGCACCGCCCCTGTGGCCGCGGACGAGGCAGGGGGGGATGCGGGCGCGGGCAGGGACAGGGGCGGGGCTGTCAAGCCGGAACGCCGGACCGGCAGCCGGTGCTGATCGACCAGGGACCGGCCAAGACGGTGCGGCACAGGCGGGCCGACCTGATGGTCGTTGTCACGGGTGACCTGACGGCGAGGGAGATCCTCGACGTCATCCGCAGCATCGCCTGAGGGGGCGTGTGGAAAGCGGGAATGCGATCAGCGCCGCATCCGTCCTGACAGGTGAAGATGCACACTTCTCCCAGAAGGAGGAACAGGAAGATGACGAGGAGAGTGGCAATGGGCCTGAGTCTTGTGGCCCTGCTCGCGGTGGTTGTCTCGGTTGCCTGGGCACAGGGTGGCTGGGGACGGGGGCGCGGCTGTGGGCTGCGATGGCAGACGGCGAGCCCCGCGGATCAGCAGAGGGTCGCTGACCTCCATCGGCAGATCCGCCAGGGGCAGTGGGACCTCTTCGCGATGCAGCAGTCCGGCGCTGACCCGGAGAAGATCGCCGGGAAGCAGAAGGAGATCGCCGGGCTTCGCGATCAGCTCCACAACGTCATGGTCGCGACCCGGCCGGCGACCTGTCCGCGAGCTGGCCGGCCGATTGCGGGCCAGGGCGCCGGTCCGCTCGGCACGGGCTGCCCGTGGGGCAACCAGCCCGGTGCAGGCTGCCCCTGGGGTGTTGGGCCGGGCGGAGGGTTGGGCGGTCGCTGGGGGTGCGGCATGGGTATGGGACGAGGCATGGGCATGGGGATCGGCGGGCGCTGGGGAGGCGTCTGTCCCTGGACACCGCCGCCAGCTGCGTCGGCACCGGCAGAGCCCCAGTAGTGGACCCTGGGCTTCATACTAGAGGCGAGGTGGGGCCGCCCTCGGGCGGCCCCGCTGCGTTCCGCCTGGCATAGGACGTGGGAGCCGAAGAGGGCAGGCCCCTTCCGGGCACCCGTCGAAACCTGCTTGGTCCGAACGCCCCCGAGTGGAGTCAAGAGCGTAGCCCATGGCGGCTCAGCGGACGGGAACGGGTCGTGGTGGCTGCCTGGCGGCGATCGCGCGTCTGGTGGCCCGTGTCGCCTTGCTCGCCGTCGCGGCGGCATGGGTCACTGAGGTGGTGTGGGGCGAGACGACGTGGGTGACCGCCCTCATCACCTACACGCCGCCGCTCGCCTTCCTGGCACTCCCGTTGCTTGCCGGTGCGCTGGGCTGGATCGCTCGGGAGCGGCAGGCTCTGGTCACGGCACTCGTGGCGCTCGCCGTGGGGCTCGGCACCCTTGCCCGGCCGAGCATCCACCGTCACGAGGGCCTGACCCGCACCATGGAATCGGTGCGCATCGTGACCTGGAATCTGCACAACCGCGTGGCGGCCCTGCCGGCCATCAAGGTCCAGTTGGCTGCCCTCAAGCCTGACATCGTCTGTCTACAGGAAGCCTACGACAAGCGCTTCCTCGACGCTCTGCCGGGGGCGCAGCCGGCGAAGCTCGGCGAGTTGGTGACGCTGTCCCGTCTGAAGGTGGTGCATTCGGGCCCGGTGCCGCATCCGCCGCGGCGCCGAGGCCTGCGCGTGCCCCTGGAGGTGCGGGTCGAGACGAGGACGGGCGAGCTATCGGTGCTGAACGTGCATCTGTTCTCGTACCGACCGCTGCCCGGATCGGAGCTATGGTCGAGGAGTACGCGTCGACACGCCTTGCGGGCGATCGAGTTCCGCAGCAGTGAGCTCGACCTCGTTGAGCAGTGGCTCGGCGAGCAGCCGGGCCCCACGGTGGCTGCCGGCGACTTCAACACGCCCCCGCGAGGCCGGCTGTACGCGCGGGTCGCGGGTCGGCTCACGGACTCCTTCTGCGCCGCAGGCAACGGGTTCGGGTGGACCTTCCCCCGGGAGTTCCCCCTGTGGCGGATCGATTACGTGTGGCTCAGCAAGGGGGTGCGGGCGCTCAACTGCGGCACCGTGTCGTGTCCTCCGTCCGATCACCTCCCCGTCGTCGCGGACCTCCGGATCGCCCGTCAGCGCGGGCTAGATTCAGTTCCGTAGGTGGGTCCGACGTCCTAGCGGGCGCGGCGGGGGAAGCCGCGCGCCGGCGAGGCGAGCCAAGGGTCTGTCCGAGTGGTGTCGACGTGCCCTGGGAGCGCGGACGCGTCCGCGCTCCCAGGGCCGCAGGCAGGGATGCCTGCGCCACGTCCAGGCGCCACAGACATTCGGATCACGGGCAACCGGATCACCGGACACCGCCGGGTCAGTAACAAGGGCGGCGTGGGAATCTACGCCAAGGGGCCCGCCGGCAACGTGCAGATCCTGGCCAACCGCATCGCCGACAACAGGGGGCATGGGGTGACGCTGCAGGGGGGGACGCCGATGTAGTCCGCAGCTCGCATGTACGGCTCTTCTAGTAGCCTCCCGGGGCCCAGTGGCCGCTGTGCGGCTGTTCTGCGGTGATGCGTCCCAGTACCTCCAGCGCCGTGTCGACGGGCACGATCTCGACCGGAATGTCCCCCAGGCACTCGACGATCCGCGGCACATCATCGGGTCCCGACACATCGGGGAACATGTGCACGAGCACCACACACGGCAGACCGCGAGACCGCACGTGGTCGCGAATCGCCGACGCGACGGCCTCGTAGTACTCCCTCGTCTTCTCTCCGTCCGGCCGCTCGGGCATGAGTGCATAGTAGACGTGGGGCTTCCCGTCCACTGCGCGAGGAGGCACTTCGGGTCGTCCGGCCCATCCGTAGATGAAGCCCTTCGCCGTCGGGAAGTACGTGGCCCAATCGCGGGCCATGTCGGGGGAGAACTCCGTGTGCAGCCCGACGATGTCTAGATCGCACACCGCGCACAACGCCGCTGTGTCCTCCATGAAGGCCCTGCGGTTCGGCAGCAATAGCAGTTGGGCGTAGCCGGCCCCCGACGGCCCGCAGATGAAGCGATCGAGCGGCGAGGCAGAATCATAGCACGACTCAAGGACGACCGGCGCCACGCGCGCCAGTAGTGGCTGCACCTCCCACGCGAACGGCACGTGCCCACGCGCTGCCTCGTCCCATCGGCCCCACTCCCTGGTCAGCATCACCGATGCCGTATCGCCCGCCGCCAGTACGAAAGACACGTACGCCTTCCTACCGACCTCCCTGAGCCACTCACTGTGCGGCTGCGTCCATGACGTTCGCTTCGGACTGATTTGGGCCAGGAACGACAGGTTTGGCGAGTTCGTCGAGCAGATCACCCGCAACCCGCGCCGTGAGGCATGCTCCACATGGTTATCAACGTCCGCCGTTAGCCAACCCCAGACGATCGACAGCGGCATCAAACGCGCATAGTACTCATCCTTGAGCGCTCGCTCGACCTCCACCCGACTCGACAGGTCGACCATAGGCGCCGCCCGCATGATCAGCCAGTCGCGGCACAGCCGAACCTCCGGCTCACGTGTGGCGATGCAGCCGATCTCTCCCGTGCTCAGCTTCGGCGCGACGTGCTGAAGCGCCCACCGCTGAGCCTCGACTGGGTCGCCCCACAGCCCCTGCAAATCGCACACCACGCTCAGCCCCGTGGCCTGTCTCGCCGCCGTCAGATCGTCCGGAGCGCACGGAAGCCACGAGAACACCGCCCCGAACATGCCGGCGATGTTCTGGCTCACCGGTAGCTTCGCATCCCAGACGACCAGCCCACCAAGCTCCGGCCCGAACCGCTCCAGAGCACCCTTCCAGTCAAGGGCGCGTCGCGCAACCCCGTACTCTCGCTCCAGATGCTCCACCACCGATCGGCGCCGACGTTGAACGGCTCCAGGCCCCCGAGAAACAGCCGCGGGCCCCGCCTATTGGCGAGCCCCTGCAGGAACATCATCGCCACTTTCTGGGTGTGCGTCAGACGTTGGCAGTCAACCGTCACCATTGTCGCCGGGCGCGTCCGCTCAATCGGCCCGGTTCCCGCGGGGTCAGCCCGTGCCAGTTTCGCCGCGAGAGCGTCCAGCTCCGCGCTCGGATCGCCGTTCTCGGCCAGTCCGTAAGAGCGGAATAGGGTCGCGGCGAGGATGGCAACGATCGCGATGACGACGAGCAACTCTATCAGCGTAGACCCAGGACGCATCCTCATCTTTCACCCTCCGCGTCTCGTATGACATCCTGTTGCACAACGGCTTCTTCGCACTTCGGTCAGGCGCTCGGATGGCACCGGAATGGGCTCCCTCTGGTCGCGGGCTCCCGCGGCTCTCACGCTTTTGGCGTTCTTCCGTCGCATCCCTGCCAATGGGGCACGAATCAGGAGGGTGCTGGTTCCTGGGGAAGGCCGACTGCATCCCCAACGGCCGGCTGGACGCCGGCGCTCCCAGTTGTGCCGAGCATGTTCGATGGCCAGGAGGTGCAAGTCCTCTACCCAGCCCGGATGGAGGCGAAGGGTTAGCAACGCGCCAGGGGGTCGCCGTGAGGCGGCG